>OAVJ01000124.1_pt1 | contig 65204 bp, 63 predicted proteins | sample 1516901 | NCBI WGS metagenome assembly OAVJ01 (sample SAMEA2580073, study PRJEB22360) | human gut metagenome | biome: human gut; feature: human-associated habitat; material: faeces | place: Denmark | collected 2008/2010 | reverse complement strand
CTTCAGGTATTCCTCGTAAACCGGGTATGACTCGTGAAGAACTGATCGGTGTGAATGCTGGCATCGTTAAATCGGTAGCACAGAACATCTTGAAATATTCTCCAAACGCTATCCTTGTTGTAATTTCTAACCCGATGGACACAATGACTTATTTGTCATTGAAATCTTTAGGCTTGCCGAAAAACCGTATTATCGGTATGGGTGGTGCTCTGGATAGCTCTCGCTTCAAATATTTCCTGGCTCAGGCTTTGGGATGCAATGCTAACGAAGTAGAAGGCATGGTTATCGGTGGTCACGGTGATACTACTATGATTCCGTTGACTCGTTTCGCTACTTACAAAGGTATGCCTGTAACCAACTTCCTGTCAGAAGAAAAACTGAACGAAGTAGCTGCCGCTACTATGGTAGGTGGTGCTACACTGACTAAATTGCTGGGTACCTCCGCATGGTATGCACCGGGTGCAGCTGGAGCATTTGTAGTTGAATCCATCATCCACAACCAGAAGAAGATGATTCCTTGCTCTGTATTCCTGGAAGGCGAATACGGCGAATCAGATATCTGTATCGGTGTTCCTGTTATTCTTGGCAAAAACGGTATCGAAAAGATTGTTGAACTAGACCTGAACGCTGACGAGAAAGCTAAATTTGCTGCCAGTGCTGCTGCTGTTCACAAAACAAACGCTGCTTTGAAAGAAGTAGGTGCTCTTTAATCCCCTTTTACATTTAATATATTAAAAGGCTGTTCTTCATTTCAGAAGAACGGCCTTTTTCTTTTCACCGGAATCACTAATTTTGCTATATTTCTAAAAAAAGCTAATTCTTTTTGCTTTCTCATAGAAAGCACATACATTTGCATCGTTGTTTATGCAATTATTGTTTAAGCCAACAAGTACAAATAAACAGACTATTTCCATAAACAAATTACATAAAAACAGGGTTATTTAAATAGAAGTATCACCTTATTAATATGCAAGATGCGATGAAAAAACTATTTCTCCTGACAATCCTATTACACCTGACTTTTATAGTAAAAGCGCAAACTTCACTAAGCTTGGATAGTTGCCGGGCATTAGCGCTTACCAACAACAAAGATTTGTTGATAAGTCATGAAAAAATAAATGCAGCCCATTACCAACGAAAGGCGGCATTCACCAACTACTTACCCAACTTTTCGGCAACCGGAGCTTACATGAGAAATCAAAAAGAATTCTCTCTATTGAACAACGATCAGAAAGCGGCACTCTCCGGATTGGGAAGTAATCTGGCAGGTCCCATCGGGCAAGCCGCAGCCGGAATTATAGCAACTTATCCCGAACTGGCTCCACTCATATCCTCATTAAGCGGGAGTTTACCGGCAGCCCTCGACCAGGCAGGCAATTCTTTGGTGGACGCGCTTCGTACAGACACCAGAAATGTATATGCCGGAGCCATCACATTAACTCAGCCTTTATATATGGGCGGTAAAATCCGTGCTTATAATAAAATAACAAAATACGCCGAAGAGTTGGCACGCCAACAACATAATGGTGGTATGCAGGAGGTTATCATGAGCACCGACCAAGCCTATTGGCAGGTAATCTCACTGGTCAATAAGAAAAAATTGGCAGAAGGTTACTTAAAACTTCTGCAACAACTGGATAGCGACGTTGAGAAGATGATCGCCGAGGGAGTAGCGACCAAAGCGGACGGTCTTTCCGTACGCGTCAAAGTCAATGAAGCGGAAATGACACTAACTAAAGTGGAAGACGGATTGAGCCTTGCCCGAATGTTGTTGTGTCAACTATGCGGTCTCGATCTGAGTTCACCCATCACGCTGGCGGATGAAAATATGGAGAATATTCCATTAATTCCGACAGATACTCATTTCGATCTGTCCACTGCATACGAAAACCGTCCGGAGATACGCAGTCTTGAACTGGCTACACAAATCTATAAGCAGAAAGTCAACGTAACCCGCGCCGAACATCTTCCGTCTATCGCATTGATGGGAAACTACATGGTCACCAACCCTTCCGTCTTCAACAGTTTTGAGAATAAATTCAAAGGTATGTGGAATGTAGGTGTCATGGTGCAGCTTCCTATATGGCATTGGGGAGAAGGTATCTATAAAACAAAAGCTGCCAAGGCCGAAGCACGCATCGCCCAGTATCAACTTCAAGATGCACGAGAAAAAATAGAGTTGCAAGTCAATCAAGCAGCATTCAAAGTGAATGAAGCAGGTAAGAAGTTGGTTATGGCTTCCCAAAATATGGAAAAAGCAGAAGAAAACCTCCGTTACGCGACACTTGGATTCAGAGAAGGCGTAATTGCCACCAGCAACGTTCTCGAAGCGCAAACCGCCTGGCTATCCGCCCAATCTGAAAAGATCGATGCACAAATAGACGTGAAACTGACTGAGATTTATCTGAAGAAATCATTAGGAACTCTTCAATAAGTGGAGAGTAAAAAGTGGAGGATGGAGAGTTGGGAGTAAAACTCATTATCTGGTAATTTATAAATAGTAATTTAGTAATTCATTATAATATGGTAACTACAAAATCACAAAACAGCAATATGCTGCTGGCTTTTCTTACTTTACTCGGAGTTATTGCAATCGTTGCAGTAGTTGGCTTTTTCATGCTTCGCAAAGGCCCTGAGATCATACAAGGGCAGGCAGAGGTTACCGAGTACCGCGTTTCAAGCAAAGTTCCGGGGCGTATTCTGGAATTTCGCGTGAAAGAAGGTCAAAGCGTAAATGCCGGTGATACACTAGCTATTTTAGAAGCCCCTGACGTCATGGCAAAAATGGAACAGGCACGTGCAGCCGAAGCCGCTGCGCAAGCACAGAATGAGAAAGCAATCAAAGGAGCCCGCAAGGAACAAATCCAAGCTGCTTACGAGATGTGGCAAAAAGCACAGGCAGGTGTTACTATTGCCGAGAAATCATACCAAAGAATCAAAAACCTGCATGAGCAAGGAGTTATGCCCGCACAAAAGTTGGATGAGGTAACCGCACAGCGTGACGCTGCCATCGCAACCGAGAAAGCCGCCAAAGCTCAATATACAATGGCTAAGAACGGAGCCGAACGTGAGGACAAAATGGCTGCGGAGGCTTTGGTGAACCGGGCAAAAGGTGCTGTTGCCGAAGTGGAATCGTATATCAAGGAAACCTATCTTATAGCGCCTGCCGCCGGAGAGGTTTCTGAAATATTCCCGAAAGTCGGTGAATTAGTGGGTACAGGAGCGCCAATCATGAACATAGCCGAACTGAACAATATGTGGGTAACATTTAATGTGCGCGAAGACCTCCTCAAAGATTTGACTATGGGAACCGAGTTTGAGGCAATCGTACCCGCTCTGGATAATAAAACAATCAAACTCAAAGTATATTATCTGAAAGATCTAGGAAGTTATGCCGCTTGGAAAGCAACTAAAACAACCGGACAGTTTGACTTGAAAACATTTGAGGTGAAAGCTTCCCCTATGGAAAAAGTAGAAAACCTCCGTCCGGGAATGTCGGTTGTCATTGACAAATAAGAGGTCATGAAAGAAAGAGAAAAGAAATATATAGCTTTGTGGCAAGTCATACAAAGGGAATGCCGACGGTTGGTTTCACGTCCGCTCTACCTTTTCTGTATGGTTATCGCTCCACTATTCTGCTATATCTTCTTCACTACATTAATGGATTCGGGACTTCCGCAAAATCTTCCGGCCGGTGTAGTGGATATGGACGACTCATCGACTTCCCGCAACATCGTGCGCAATCTGGATGCCTTCTCACAGACGGGTGTCGTAGCGCATTACAGTAATGTGACGGATGCTCGAATTGCTGTACAGGAAGGGAAAATTTATGGATTTTTCTACATCCCGAAGGGATTATCCGTAGAAGCGCAAAGCCAGCGGCAACCTAAGATTTCTTTCTACACCAATTATTCTTATCTGATTGCCGGCTCCTTGCTTTTCAGAGACATGAAAATGATGGGGGAACTCACCTCCGGTGCCGCCGCACGAACCGCTTTATACGCCAAAGGGGCAACGGAAGGCCAGGCGATGGGATTTCTGCAACCTATTGTGATTGATACGCATCCTCTGAACAACCCGTGGCTGAACTATTCGGTATATCTGTGCAACACATTGATACCGGGAGTACTTATGTTGCTTATATTCATGGTTACCGTCTATTCAATCGGTGTGGAAATCAAGGACCGTACCGCACGTGAATGGTTACGTATGAGCAATAACTCGATTTATATTGCATTGGCAGGAAAACTACTGCCCCATACGGTTATCTTTTTTATTATGGGCATATTCTATAATGTATACCTGTATGGTTTCCTACATTTTCCTTGCAATAGCGGTATTCTTCCGATGATATTCGCAACACTCTGTCTCGTTCTCGCCTCGCAATGCTGCGGTGTTGTCATGATAGGAACCTTACCGACTTTGCGGCTTGGACTGAGTTTCGCTTCCTTATGGGGAGTTATATCATTCTCCATCTCCGGCTTTTCATTTCCGGTAATGGCGATGCATCCTGTTTTACAAGCTTTGAGCAATCTGTTTCCGTTGCGTCACTACTTCCTTATTTATGTAGATCAAGCGCTCAATGGGTACAGCATGGCTTATTCTTGGAGTAACTATATGGCATTACTGATATTCATGCTGCTTCCTTTTCTGGTAGTTCACCGCTTGAAAGAAGCACTTATTTATTATAAATATATTCCCTAAATGAAAGATATAAAATTAAAAGATAAGATAGTACAAGGTATCAATGACCTGTTTTATATCTGGAAACGGGAGTTTCAGACAACTTTCCGCGACCAAGGGGTACTGATATTCTTTATACTCGTTCCATTGGGTTATCCGCTATTATACAGTTTCATTTACGATAATGAAGTTGTGCGTGAGGTCCCCGCTATCGTTGTGGATGACTCACATTCATCTCTCAGCCGCGAATACCTGCGCAAAGTAGACGCTACGCCTGATATCCAAATTGTTTCATACTGTGCCGATATGGAGGAAGCCAAACAGATGTTGAAAAACCGACTTGCGTATGGTATTATCTATATACCCTCTGACTTTAGTGATAATATAGCTAAAGGAAAACAGACGCAAGTCAGCATTTATTGTGATATGAGCGGATTACTTTATTATAAATCCATGCTCATAGCCAATACAGCCGTTTCACTGGATATGAATCAGGATATCAAAATTGCACGTAGTAGCAATACTACTGACCGTCAGGATGAAATCACCGCTTATCCGATAGAGTATGAGGAAATTTCCATATTCAATCCTACTGCCGGATTCGCAGCTTTTCTGATTCCTGCCGTACTGGTGTTAATCATTCAGCAAACCTTATTGCTCGGTATTGGCTTGGCTGCCGGTACTGCCCGAGAAAACAACCGTTTCAAAGACCTTGTTCCCATCAACCGGCATTACAACGGTACTTTACGGATTGTACTCGGAAAAGGTCTGAGCTACTTCTTGATTTATATATTGGTAGCTTTTTATGTACTGTATATTGTCCCAAGAATATTCAGCCTCAACCAAATAGGACAACCGGACTCATTAGTGTTATTTGTTGTCCCCTATTTAGCCGCCTGTATATTCTTTGCAATGACTGCCTCTATCGCCATCCGCAACCGGGAAACGTGTATGCTGATTTTTGTATTTACATCTGTCCCTTTATTATTTATCTCCGGAATTTCATGGCCGGGAGCCGCCATACCTCCCTTTTGGAAATATGTATCTTACATCTTCCCGTCTACTTTCGGTATCAATGGTTTCGTGAAAATCAATAATATGGGAGCTACTCTAAGCGAAGTAGCCTTTGAATATAAAGCTTTATGGTTACAGGCAGGCATTTACTTCCTTACCACCTGTTGGGTATATCGCTGGCAAATCCTTATGAGTCGCAAACATGCGATAGAGAGATATAAAGAACTAAAGGAGAAAACTCTACATTAATTCATTTTTGATATAGGATATCAAGTTGTACTGACACCCGGGTGTCAGACAAGTAGTTCTTGCAGATAAATGAGGCAGAATATATAACTCATCCCAATACCATATAATAAGAAGAAATATATCAAACATTATAATATAAAAATCCCCCGTTCCAGAGAGTATAGAACGAGGGATTTTAAAGAGATATTATAAAGAGAGTATAATCCTAATTAGAATTTATAACCTACACCGATAGAGAAGTTCATGTTCTTCGGAGCACCGTCACCGTCAACAAGTTTGGTCAGACCAAATTCTCCATCTAAACTAACAAAGAACTTATTGATCTCATAAGCAACACCAACACCAATACCAAAATCAAACCTCTTCATATCCATTTGATCTTCACCACTTCCAAAAAGATCTGCTTCTTTAGGAATATCTAGATAATCCAAAACATCTTCTACAGAAATTCCACCTAAATCACCCTCAATATCAGTTTTCCACTTACCTGCAATACCAAAAGCAAAGTATGGACCAGCTTTCACCACGATGTTTTGGTTATCAGCAATCGCAAAACGAGCAGCTGCCAACACAGGAATCTCTAAATACATCGGATTCAATTTCGCAGTAGCAGTAATTCCCTCTTCACTCTCTTCCATTTTAGTTCCTTTTTGAGTGAACATCAACGATGGTTGGATAGACCACATTTCTGTGAATTGATATTCCGCACCTACGCCTACATTAAATCCAATTCTCATCTTACTATCTTTAAACGCATCTCCTGTAAAATTACTCATGTTCATACCAACTTTGGCATTCCAAGAAAGCTGAGAATAAGAAACGATAGAAACAAGTGCAAATAGCACAAAAATCAAACCTTTTTTCATATCATTTATTTTTTAATTCGCCTCCCTCTTTCCCTTTGGTCAGCATTATTAATAGTTTTGTATCTCTAGTGCGGGGAATTTCCTGAACTTTGTTAGAGTATCAAGACACACCGTTTCATATTTAACGTCTGTTTTGTATCCGCAAATATATTTCATTTATTTTATATAAAAAAATCCTAGAGCAACCATCTTTTGCATAAATGTTATTAAAGTGTGACTATTTAGGCAAAAATAGTGTTTATCCTATCATTTTTCGTGCTTAATAATTTTGTCGAAATAATGTCATTGAAACATTCTTGCAACAAACACACATATTTTATTATAAACCAACAGGTAGTCACAAGAATATTCTTATATTTGTTCGTTGTATTAAGAAACATTATATAGATATGAGAAGTTTCGCATGGATTATCGGTTTGCTACTTTGCACCGTTTACGGTGTACAAGCCCAAGACAGAGTGATTGAACGTCCTCCTTTTCTAGCCTGGAGTTCCAATAGCATTGAGATTGATAAAATTGTTATGGGAGATACAGTTACCACCCTATACATCAAAGCTTATTATCGCCCTAAATATTGGATAAAAATTGCGACAGGCAGTTTTCTAAGAGACAATAACGGAATGCTTTACCCTATCCGCAAGGGAGTTGGAATCACATTGGACAAAGAATTCTGGATGCCGGAATCAGGAGAAGCCGAATTCCAATTATTGTTTCCTCCCATTCCTCAAAATGTAACTAGTCTTGATTTCTCGGAAGGAGATTTTGACGGAGCGTACAAGATATGGGGAATACAACTAGATAGAAACGCATTTTACAAGCAAAAACTTCCTAAAGAAGCGGTCAAGCACAAAATAAACAAAAAAGCGGCATTACCCACCCCTAAGTTAGCTTATGCTACCGCTACTTTGAAAGGGAAAATCCTCGATTATCAGAAAGATATGATGAAACAGATGCGGATGCATATAGAAAGTCCCGCATCGAATATCCACAACGAACAGAATATTATAAAAATCGAGGAGGATGGCAGCTTTCAAGCAGAAGTAAAAGTAGCGTCCGTCACAAGCGTTGCATTGGAGATGCCTTTCGGCTGGGTGGAATGCCTGATAGCCCCCAATGAAGAAACATCTCTCATTATCAACACAAAAGAACTTTGCCGTAGGCAGACACATCTGCAAAAGAAGGATAAAACATTCGGAGAACCTGTATACTTCAACGGATATCTGGCCAGCTTGCAACAAGAACTGGCTTCAGTAGATATTGATATCACATTAAAAAGTGTTTTCTACATGGATATGTACAACGCCATTGCAGGGAAAAGCGCAGATGAATATAAAGCCTACGTATTGGAACGTCTTCCATCCATCCGGAAAGCGATAGAACAATCTTCCTATAGCAATGCATGCAAAGAACTATTAAACATACAGGTAGATCTGGCAGCAACCGGAAAAATCGCGATGACAGACAGAGAGCTAAAATCTGCTTATATTGCTGTAAATAAGTTGAATAGAGAAAAAGCAAACGAATATTTTTCCAATACGCATATTGATATTCCCGAAGGATACTATGACATATTAAAGGAATTTACTTCCATCAATACCCTCAAAGCGTTATACAGCAGGCAGTATGCATCAACAATCTATCTGATCAGTTTTATGCCGAACTATCGGAAAATACTTAAAGAAACGTTAGGAACGAATCAAGGGCCATTATTTGATTATATAAGATTCAACGAACTGTACCATTCTATCAAAGATTTCATTCCATTGACAGCAGATCAGGAGATAGAAATAAAGAAGTTGTCTTCTCCGGCGTATACCGAAATGCTTACTCAAACGAACAAAGAAACAATAAAGAAAATAGAATTGAACAAAAGGAAGAGTGGATTTACTATCAATGAAGCGGGAGAAGTCTCCAATGAAGATTTGTTCCCATCCATCCTTTCCAAGTTTCGCGGACACACTTTACTGGTTGATATTTGGGCAACCTGGTGCGGTCCTTGCCGAATGGCCAATAAAGCAATCGCCCCGATGAAAGAGGAATTGAAAGAGAAAGACATTATCTATCTTTACATCACAGGCGAAACGTCTCCCAAAGGAACATGGGAAAATATGATTTCCGATATTCACGGTGAGCATTTCCGCGTAACCAACGAACAATGGAATTTTCTGATGTCCAACCTTAACATAGAGGGAGTCCCTACCTATTTTATCATTGATTCTGAGGGCAATATCACTTATAAGAAGACAGGATTTCCGGGAGTAGAAACGATGAAAAAGCAGTTACTGAAAACTTTGAGTAAATAGTTCCGAATATGGTATGAAAGGGGTTTTGAAGTATCCAGAAGAGGATTGTCATAATGAATAAACGAAACGCAGATTAACGCAAATATCGTAGAAGCAATTTTACAAGTTATTGATAAATATATAATTGAAATACCCTACGATAATTTGCGTTAATCTGCGTTTTATTATTCATTACGATACAGTTCTTTTACAAACTCTTATTTATGCATCTCTACAATCTTGGTAGGAGCCATTTCCACATTCCGACGATCTACCTGACGGACAACACTAGCTGCCAAGGAAAGGAACGCACGTCCGGTCACAGAATCTTCATCCAATGCGACAGGAGTACCATTATCTCCTCCTTCACAGATGCTTTGCACGATAGGAATCTGTCCCAGCAAAGGAACATTCATCTCTTCAGCCAGTCTCTTGGCACCTTCTTTGCCGAAGATATAGTATTTATTTTCGGGAAGTTCGGCAGGAGTGAACCATGCCATATTCTCAACCAGACCGAGAATGGGCACATTTACCTTATCATTGGTAAACATATTGATTCCCTTACGGGCATCCGCCAAGGCAACCGCCTGCGGAGTGCTGACAACAATCGCTCCTGTCATAGCCAATGTCTGAACAACGGTCAGATGAATATCACTGGTTCCGGGAGGAAGGTCTATCAGGAAATAATCCAAATCTCCCCAAGCCGCATCACCTATCAACTGTTTTAACGCATTGCTTGCCATCCCGCCACGCCATAAAGTAGCTTGATCCGGATCAACAAAGAAACCGATAGACAATAATTTCACTCCATATTTCTCTACCGGAATAATCAGATCACGACCGTCTATACGCTCGGCATACGGGCGCGCATCTTCCACCTGGAACATTTTCGGCATGGAAGGACCGAAAATATCCGCATCGAGCAAACCTACCTTATAACCCAATTTCGCCAAAGCAACTGCCAGATTTGCTGACACGGTAGACTTGCCTACTCCACCTTTACCGGAAGAGATACCAATAATATTCTTTACCTGAGGAAGCATCTTGCCCACCTCTGGACGGGGAGCTTGCTTACTTTCTGTCGCAATCGTCACCTGCACATCCGGAGACACATAGGTATGAATAGCCGTCTCGGCAGCTTTCACCATTGATTTCATAAACGGATCGGTCGGTTTCTCAAAGATCAATGAAAAACTGACAAACATACCGTCAATACGGAGATTATCGGCAACCATCTCCGCTTCTACCAAATTCTTTCCCGTACCGGGATAGCGCACCGTTGCCAATGCATCCAATATTAATTTAGGATAAAGAGTCATGTCAATTAAAAATTAAATATTAAATATTAAAGAGGGAGATGCGCAGGCTCCTTGAGTGATAGGAGGAGATGCGTAGGTCCGATCCATATTTATGCAGTTCTATTTACTTGTATTTAGTCCGCTACGCTTGCTGCGGTTATAACTGCGATAAGAATCAAGTTCTATTTCCACATCCGGCTCCTGCAGCTTCCCTTCCTGTGGAAGACGGAATTTGATATACTTGATGTTTAAACCACGATCGAGCCATTGTTGTTCATAATAGGTCTTGATACCGAGAATATCATCCACCAATCCCGAGTGATATAAATCTTCGGTCATAAAATCTACTGGAAGCCGGTTCGCCTCTATCATGTATTTTGTATAAGTGAACATGAAATTGCTGTCCGTCTTCAGGTGGATAATGCCGTCCGGTCGCAAGAACTTGCGGTATCTTTCCATAAAGTAAGTGGAAGTCAGCCGTTTCGTCGCTTTCTTCATCTGCGGATCAGAGAAAGTAAGCCATATTTCGCTCACCTCACCCTCAGCAAAGAAGCGTTCGATAATCTCAATATTGGTACGCAGGAAAGCCACATTCTTCATTCCCGCCTGCAATGACTCCGTAGCTCCGGTCCACATACGGGCTCCTTTGATATCGACCGCTATAAAATTCTTCTCGGGAAACATCTTTCCCAAACCGACCGTGTACTCACCACGTCCGCAGCCTAGTTCGAGTACAATAGGATGATCGTTTTTGAAAAACTCCTCATGCCATTTTCCCTTCATATCGAAAGGCACGTTATCTATCGCCGAATAAGGATACTCGAAGACGTGCGGATAACTTGCCATATCGGCAAACTTTTCTAATTTGTTCTTACCCATATCAATCCTGATTAGGCTGCAAAGGTACTGATTTTGACGTAATCGGCAAAAAGAAAAAAGAAGAGGATTATTTTCACCACAGATTACACGGATTAACACAGATTAAAAAGAAGAAATAATCTGCGTTAATCCGTGTAATCTGTGGTGAAATCTGTATTATTCTACGATTGTCACCCATCCGTGTGTATCCGGTTCGTCACCATATTGGATACCACGCAACTTATTGTACAGCTTCGTACAAATCGGTCCCGGCTTTCCGTCTTTAGAAATAACGTATGATTTTCCATTCTCCAAATCATCGATACGCTGAATCGGGCTGATTACTGCCGCAGTTCCGCAAGCACCGGCTTCTTCAAAAGTCTCCAGTTCTTCTTCCGGTATCGGGCGGCGTTCAACCTTGATACCCATATCTTCCGCCAACTGCATTAAGCTCTTGTTCGTGATAGACGGGAGAATGGAAGTTGACTTCGGAGTGATATAAGTGTTATTTTTGATACCGAAGAAGTTGGCAGCTCCACACTCATCGATATACTTCTTTTCTTTTGCGTCGAGATAGAATTCGCAGGAATAACCCAAGTCATGCGCTTTTTTGTTGGCACGAAGACTGGCGGCATAGTTACCACCCACTTTATAGATACCAGTTCCGTGAGGAGCGGCACGGTCATATTCGCGAATGATAACGTACGGATTGGTAGAGAAACCACCCTTGAAGTACGGACCTACCGGAGTCACAAATACGACAAACATATATTCATTTGCCGGATGCACCCCCACTTGAGCACTTGTTCCGATCAGCAACGGACGAATGTAAAGAGAAGCACCTGTCTCGTATGGAGGAATGAAACGTTCGTTCAGTTTCACCACTTTCAGAATAGCTTCCTTGAAACGTTCAGTTGGAAGTTCAGCCATCAGGATTCCCTGACAAGTAGATTGCAGACGGGCTGCATTCTCTTCCAAACGGAAAATACGCACTTTACCGTCTTTTCCACGAAAAGCTTTCAAGCCTTCAAACGCTTCCTGACCATAATGCAAGCACGTAGCTGCCATGTGCAGATTCAGATGTTCGTCACTGCTCACTTCCAGTTCTCCCCATGCTCCATTGCGGAAATTAATTCTCACATTGTAGTCTGTCTTCATGTAGCCAAACGACAGATTCGCCCAGTCTATTTCTTTCATATTGTAACGTATTAGTTTATTTTTCTTATGTATTGATTCGCAAAAATAGCTTTTATTCTTCAGATTGCCGCTTTTCTTGCAATAATTTTTCGACTTCCTTATCTGCTTTCGTCAGTTTTTCGGTGCAGAAAGCTATTATTTCATTGGCTTCTTTGATTTTCTCACCCAAGATGTCAATATCCAATTCATTATTGTCTATCTGGCGAACAATCTTCTCGAGACGTTCCATTGCTTGAAGATAGGTTTCTTTTTTTGCTGCCACGATCGTTATATTTATTAAGAGTTAATGAGATTTGTTTCTTTTATCAGTTCCGATAAGACGGCTTTGCTCTACCACAGATTGCGCCTCCCCTTTCGAGAACCGGGTGACCAATCTGTCTCCCGACTTCAATGAGGATGCGTCCGTTACCGCCTTCCCATCTTTCAGCGTGATGCTGTATCCACGACTTAACAATTTATCAGGAGAAGCATCGGCAATGCGTTGTTGCAAAAGTTCCAATCGGTGACGCTGGCGGGACAATAACGCCATTGTGGCTTGCGACAGATCCTTTCGGGCTGTCAGCAAGGCAAAACGCGTCTCTGTCAGTTTCCGCTGTACAAGGTTCGGGATACGAGCCTGCAGTGTATCCAATCTTCTCCGCTCCCGCTCCAACAGCATATATGCTCCTTGCCGAATGCGAACAGACAAATCCTCCAGACGGTCCGCCACTTCCGCAACCCGATGAATCAAAAGTTCCGCCGCAGCCGTAGGAGTTTTCACTCGGGTATGAGCTACCGAATCAAGCACTGTATCGTCTCGTTCATGACCAATTCCGGTAATGATAGGAAGCGGGAACTGCGCACATGCAGCAGCTAATAGGTAAGTATCGAAACCGGACAAATCGGAAGTAGCCCCTCCGCCACGAATGATGACCACCACATCAAAATCATCAATACGGGCATTGACGCGGTCTAATGCAGCCAACACAGATTCTTCCACCTGATTCCCCTGCATCAATGCAGGAAACAGTTCTGTGTAAAAGAAGAACCCTCCGGGATTGTGCTGCAACTGATGACAAAAATCACCGTATCCGGCTGCAGTAGCGGAAGAGATGACCGCAATACGTTGAGGAAGCTGAGGCATTTCCAATTCCTTGTTCAAGGTCAGTACACCTTCTTCCTCCAACTGCAACAGTATTTCCCGACGATGACGGGCCATATCTCCCAATGTATAGGCAGGATCAATATCGAGCACGGTCAGACTGTAACCGTAAAGTTCGTGAAACTGGACGGTCACTTTCACCAGCACTTTAATGCCGGATGTAAACGGTTGCCCGGTCGTTTCCTCGAAATAGGGTTTCAGCAAACGATAAATGGTATTCCAAATCATACCGCGTGCTTTAGCAATAAGACTATTGCTGCGAGGATCTTTCTGCACAAATTCCAGATAGCAATGGCCTGTCGTATTGGAACGGACATCGCTCAGCTCAGCCTGTATCCAATATTCATCAGGCAGGCATTGCTCCAGACTACGGCGGACAAGCGCATTCAGCTCCAAAAGAGAAAGTCTTTCTCCACCCTCCCCCGAAGAGAAGGGGGCTGACCGTTTCGACTGATTCATAGTGTTTATCATACAGCAGCCATCTTATTTCTTTTCCTTAGAGGAGGAGTCTAGATAAGCCTTCCATAAGTCGGGTATGCCATAGCCATAAATATTGTCGGGGAAACCGGCTCTGTCACCCGAACGGCGAACAAGTTCGATTATCTCTTTTGCCGTCAGCTTCGGACAAGCCTGCCACAGACAAGCCACCATCCCACACATAATCGGAGAAGAGAAAGACGTACCGTTGGCACGGCTAAGATTGCCATTCGTTCCCATCACATCCGATCCCAGACCGACAGCCACCACATCAGGTTTCACCCGTCCGTCCGCCGTATTTCCTACGGAAGAAAACGGAGCCAACTCACCTCTTTTATTAATGGCGCCTACAGTGATCACATTTTCCGCATCTCCCGGAGGGGTAATCTTCTTCCACGAACCCGCACCGGAGTTTCCGGCACTGCAAACAACGACCATTCCTTTATCGGCCGCATGGGAAGCCTCACGTGACATCAACGCATAATGTCCGTTCAGATCACGGTACCTATAATTCTTTGTCGGATCATCAAAGGAATAATATCCGAGTGATGTATTCACCAAATCCACACCTACACTATCGGCAAACTCAATAGCTGCCGCCCAATAGTCCTGTTCTACTAAGTTCTCCGAATACTCATCCTCACTGCGCAATAACCAATAAGAAGCTTCGGGAGCCGTACCGATCATGACATTCGGCTGATTCATCGCCATACAGGAAAGGACAGACATACCGTGACTGCTTTCCGCATAAATATCCGCCTCCGGGTTTACAAAGTCACGCACACCCTGAATATCGATATTCTTCATCGCTTCAATCTTATCTACATTATGGAATCCCGCATCAATAACCGCAATCATCATTCCTTTTCCCTTGAAACCCGCATCATGAAGGAGGTTCGCCTTGCTCATCTCAATCTGGGTGCACGCAGGACCGTAAAGGCTGTCTGTACGCAGCGGCTTATTAATCAGCGAATCTCTTCGGGTAGCTTTTTCCATATTACCTTTCCATACTCTTTCCGCAGAGCGCACAAAAGGCAACCGGGCAATCTCATCTATCAACACACTGTCATTACAAGAGACAGTAACGAAATTCTCCCATTTTCCGGTCACAAGTATGTGAACTCCTTTCCGACGGATAGCGTCTACATATTTCTTACATACCGGCAAATCGGTGGAATCAATCTTCAACCCCTGTTTCTTTCTCCGTTCAATAGACTTTTTGGATAAGTACTTTTCCGGTTTTTGCAAAGAATAATCGGTAGCAGCCTTGTCTTTCAGACTGATACGATACTTCAAGGTATCTCCGGGAGTAAATTGGGCGAATCCACCCAAGCACACAGTTAAAGTAAGAATCAATAGTATGAACTTCTTCATCAGTTATCTTTATTTTATCAATTAAAATCCTTCGTTTTCCAGAATCACCAGACCTATTCCACGCTGTGAAGCAATGAAGGCTCCTCCCAACACTCGCTTTCCATCATAAAAAACAGCCGATTGTCCGGGAGCTATAGCCGAAGCCGTTTCAAGAAAACGGACAAGCAAACGCCCGTCTTCAAGACGTCTCACCCGACAAGCCAACGGACGACTGCGATAGCGAATCCGTACTGTCAGGTTCTCACACTGAAACAGTTCTTGTTCGTCCACAATCTTATCCTGCTCCGCCAACATATAATCCGTCTTCAACTGCTCCGCATCGCCAAGCATTACCGTATTCTTCTGAGGATTGATTTTCAATACATAAGCAGGCTTTCCAAGCGCGATTTCCAGTCCTTTCCTCTGACCTATAGTATAATAAGGCGCCCCTTTGTGCTGCCCCAACTTTACACCTTCGGAGTTGACAAACCATCCCGGCCCGATCTCGCTATCCAATTCCGGACACTGTTCGCGGAGAAAGTCGCGGTAATCTCCTTTAATGAAACATACTTCCATGCTCTCCCCCTCCTTCGATTTAGCCTCATAGCCTTTCTCAGCCAGGTATTCACGCACTTTTATTTTCGTATAAGCCCCCAACGGAAAGATACAACGCCGCAGCACATCCTGTCCCAACCTCCAAAGAAAATAAGACTGGTCTTTTTTATCATCGTCTCCAGCTATGATATAAATATGCCCGTTTTTCTCTTCCAACCGTGAATAATGTCCGGTAGCAATCCAATCACAATCCAACTTATCCGCCCATTCCGTCAACACACGGAACTTAAACAACGGATTGCACATCACACAAGGATTCGGTGTACGTCCCTGCTTATATTCGTCTATGAAGTTTTTTACAATAGTCTCTTTAAAAGGTATACGTTCATCCGCCACATAATGTTCAATACCCATCCTGGCAGCCAACTCTCTGGCATCCTGCGGCTCATCTCCCCACACACGCATAGTGACTCCCACTATTTCGTATCCTTGTTCTTGCAGCATAAGACAGGTAGCGGTACTGTCTATACCGCCACTCATACCCACCAGCACTCTCTTATTTCGTTCTTTCATCTGATCTTTGAAAAGTTACATGGATACAAATGTACGAGATTTCAAAGAGAATTCTTGCTTTTCCGGAAGAAAATCCTTATATTTGAGATATACAAAAGCAAGAACAATTATGGCTAACCCAAGATTACCGGGCATTTCCGAAAATGAGCAAGCCTTATTGTATGCCAAACTGAATGAATACAACCGAGGCAGGGCCTCTTTCAAAGAGGCGGGAGTTTACTTGGTGGTATTACCCCGACCAGGTAAACCCAACTATTCGTTATGGCTTTATTCTCCTCTACCGGAAAAACAATCCATCCTTTACATACATGATTTGTCACCGGACATCAACGAATCCCTCCGCATGGCAAGTACTATGTTCTATTATTCAAGGCGATGCCTGATTCTTGTAGATTACAACGAAAAGAGAATGCAAAGCAATGGCGACGACCTTATCTTTTTCGGGAAGTATCGGGGACATTTCCTACATGAGATATTGAAAGTGGATCCGGCTTATTTGAGTTGGATAGCCTATAAGTTTACACCGAGAATCCCCAAACAGGAACGTTTCGTCAAGATAGCGCAAGCTTATCACTCCGTACATTTAGACCTCATGCAAAGGAAGTCGAAAGAGAAACATTCAGTAAGCCGGTATTTGGGTGAACTAGGGGAGAAACTCACGGACCTCAGATTAAAAGTCATACGGGTGCGATTGGAAGATGATCCGTATAAGACAAGAATAAATGGTACTGTACCACAATTTTTTGTAAAGCAGGTACTGACATTGGCCGATGCAAGCGGCAACCTGGTTATCATGAGTATACCGTCAAAAAATCCCAGTGCGGTTTCATGCACACTATCCGGGATAGAACATGAATACCGACCGGGAGAAATCATTTATGTCGCATCTGCGCGGGTGTCACGCCGATACGAAAGTTACGGATCAAAGTATACCCGTATCAGTCACGTCAAACTTGTTATGACCACGACAGTTTAATCCTTTTCTATCAGTACTGTGGCATAAGCCGAGATACCTTCTTCCCGCCCAGTAAATCCGAGTTTCTCGGTAGTGGTCGCTTTAATGGAAATATCATCAACATCGATACCCATCACGTTTGCCATTGTCTCCTGCATCAAAGGAATATGCGCTTTCAGCTTCGGGCGTTCGGCGCAGATAGTCGCGTCAATATTACCGACCTTATATCCCTTGGAAGCAATCAGTTCTACGGTCTTTTTCAGAAGGATTTTGCTGTCGATATTCTTAAATTCTCCCGCTGTATCCGGAAAGTGATAACCGATGTCACGCATATTCGCAGCTCCCAGCAATGCATCACAGACGGCGTGCAATAGCACATCAGCGTCCGAATGCCCCAGCAATCCTTTTGTGTGTTCCAGAAGAACGCCTCCAAGCCACAGCTCACGTCCTTCAACCAATTGGTGCACATCGAAACCAAAGCCTACTCTTATCCTCATAATTTACCTTCCTCCATCAGCGGACATAGAAGTCCAATAGCTTTTCCCCTTCCAGATATCCTTGCAAATGTTGTCCGATACTGACCGGACCTACACCGGCAGGTGTACCTGTAAATAGCAAATCACCTATTTTCAGTGTCACAAATTGACTGACATACGCTATGATGTCATCCACTTTGAAAAGCATATCCGCCGTACACCCTTTTTGCACTTCTTTACCGTCAATCAACAGATTGAAGTTCAAATGTCGGATATCCTTGTAACGGTCTACCGGAACAAAATCTCCGATAGCCGCCGAAGAATCGAAGCCTTTGCAAAGTTCCCAAGGATTTCCCTGTTCACGGAATTTTCGCTGAAGATCACGGGCAGTAAAATCGATACCCACAGTCACGGCGTCATAATAGCGGTTAGCAAAACGAGGAGCGATGTTCTTCCCCAAACGGTTGATACGGACTACCAATTCCGTCTCATAATGTATCTCGTTAGAAAAGTCAGGAATGAAAAACGGCTTGCCGTCCTTTAAAATGGCAGAGTCCGGCTTCATAAAAACGACCGGTTCCGTATTTACCTGTGTATGTCCCAGCTCCTGATTATGCTGAGCGTAGTTCATTCCTACTGCGATAATCTTCATTATTTCTCGTTAAAATTCAATCGGTTAAACATAACGGCCAGATGCGCATAAAGAGAAGTGTTCTGTACGACAATATTTTCCGGCACGCGAATACGGAAAGGAGTAAAGTTCCACACTGCTTTTATTCCTCCGTCTACCATCTTATTTGTAATTTCCTGAGCGATATTAATAGGTACTGTCAGCACACCGATATTCACATCATATTCCTTCATCTTTGCTTCAAAGTCATCAGAATGGAAAATTGGAATTCCACCTAAGTCCTTCCCTACCAATTCCGGATTGACATCAAAAGCCGCCACGATTTCCAGACCGAAATGACGCAAACCCAAGTCACGGAGTAACGCACCTCCCAAACTACCTACACCAAACAAAAAGGCTTTGTGCATATTAGTAAATCCAAGAAAGCTTTCCAAAACCTCAATCAGTGCATCAATATTATAGCCCACTCTCGTACGTCCCGATATGTTCACATACGACAAGTCTTTGGCGATTTGAGAAGCGTCAATATTTATTTCCTTAGAGATTTGTGTCGAGGAGACATATTGCTCTCCTTTTTCTTTCATTAGTTTTATATTGGACAGATACCAGGGAAGTCTGCGCAAGGTAGGCTCCGGCACTTTATCCGCCTCTTTTCGTATATAAGTGCTCATACTTCTTACAAAATTTGGTATTTTGCAAAAGTACATTATTTTTTGAGACTGACAACCCTATAACAGAAAACCTTAATAGAGATTAAACAAAACGATGAAAAGAGACTCAAATTTTGCTCTTTTCGATAAGTTTAATACTTTTGAAAAGGATTAAAAATGACAAGTATGAAAAATAATGATTGGAAAGATAGATTGAACGTTGTGTACTCCACGAATCCTGACTTCGGTTATGAAATGGATAACGATGAAGAACAGGTTACCCTCGACAAAGACAAGCAAAACCTGCGAGTTTCCATTGACAAAAAGAACCGGGGTGGTAAAGTGGTAACATTAATTACCGGATTTGTGGGTACGGATAATGATTTGAAAGAGCTAGGCAAGTTACTGAAAAGCAAATGTGGAGTAGGCGGTTCAGCTAAAGACGGAGAGATAATGGTACAAGGAGATTTCAAGACCAAGATCATAGATCTACTCATCAAAGAAGGATATACTAAAACCAAAGGTATAGGAGGTTAAATTAAATAATACAAGAAATGAGAAAAGTAATATTATTCTGTGCGGCAACACTATTCTCACTGTTGTCATTCGCACAAGAAAGTGATGCGGATATTGTAAAGGTAGGTGACAATATACCTGCCTTCACCCTTCATTCAACAGCAAACGGCACCATAAACTCTGCAGATCTAAAAGGGAAAGTTGTATTAATCAATATTTTCGCTACCTGGTGCGGCCCTTGCCAAAGCGAACTGGCTGAAGTTCAGAAAATACTCTGACCTAAATATAAAAACAACAAGGATTTCTGTATGTTAGTGATCGGTCGCGAGCATACAGACGACCAATTAGCGGAATACAATAAAAGAAAAGGGTTTACATTTCCCCTCTACCCGGATCCCAAACGGGAAGTTACAGGTAAATTTGCCACCAAAATGATTCCCAGAAGTTATTTAATAGACAAAGAAGGAAAAGTAATATCAGCTACTACCGGCTATGAAAATGGAGCCATAAATACGCTGATGAAGCAAATAGATAAAGCATTGAAGTAGTCCCTATCCTAAGATATGCCTTAAAGAAAAAAGAGTCCGGTGCAATACCGAACCCTTTTCCCAAATTTTACATATAATAAATCTGACTTTGTAAGTAGTACTTAACAAGATTTGAATCAGATTATTCAGCTTTCAAAGTGAAACGCTTGAAGTCAACAATCTTCAGTTCAGGATCAGCAGCAGCCAACACTTCTCTTACAGTCTTCTTAGCGTCCATGATATCTTCCTGGTTCAGCAGGCAAACTTCTTTCAAGAACTTAGCCAGACGACCCTTAGCGATGTTCTGAATCATTTGTTCAGGCAAATGTGCAGCCTTTTCAGCAGAAACAGTAGCAATGATTTCTTTTGCTTTCGCTACATCTTCAGCTGTAATCCAACCTTTAGCCATATTGCTTTCCATGTGATCTTCGCTGTCTACATGAGCCGGGTTGATGTTAGCCTTCTTCAGAGCAGCTTCTACAGCCTTCTGTACCTGTTCAGCCTTTGTCTTTTCGATAGCTACTTCGATTTCTTTTTGCTTCACTTCTTCAGAAACACCATCCTCATCAATAGCGATCGGATTCATAGCAGCAATCTGCATAGCTACTTGCTTAGCCAACTGCTCGTCAACGTTCTTGTTAAAAGCAACAATCGTACAAAGACCATTTCTGTTCATGTGGTTGTAAACAGCAGTGCTTGCGCCTTCTACAGTCATGTAACCATCAAGTTCCATTTTCTCACCTGTGATACCGCTACGGTCAGTCACTGCATCCTGTACAGTACCGTTACCCATCGGCAATGCTTTTACTTCGTCCAATGTCTTGCATTTGTTAGCCACAGCAAGATCAAGAATATCCTGAGTCAGTTTCACAAAGTCAGCATTCTGAGCTACGAAGTCAGTTTCGCACTTCAAAGCAATGACAACGGCATAGTCACCAGTAGTCTTAGCCAAAACGCAACCTTCAGAAGCCTCACGTTCAGAACGCTTAGCAGCAACAGCTTGTCCTTTCTTACGGATAATCTCCATTGCCTTGTCGTAATCGCCATCAGCCTCTGTTAATGCATTCTTGCAATCCATCATACCAGCTCCGGTCATTTTGCGCAGCTTGGTAATATCAGCCATAGTTACAGCCATAATAATTTCCTTTATTTAAATGAATAATAATTTTCGAAACAAAAAATGTGCCAATCTGCCAATCAAGATGCAAGTGTATAACAATACCCTTGCACATTAGCAAATTGGCACATTTTATATATTAAGCCTCTTCGTCTTCCTTGATGAAAGCAGCAGCTTTAGCTGCGTTGATAGCTTCTTCGTCAGACTTGTCGAGTCTAGCTTTTACTGATTTCTTCTTGCCTTTGTTAGCAGGAGCTTCACCAGCTGCTTCCATGTCGATCTTTTCAGCTTTTCTTTCTTCCAAACCTTCGATCATTGCAGCGCAACAAGCATCCAGGATAACTTCTATTGATTTAGTAGCGTCATCATTAGCAGGAATTACGAAATCCACGTTTGAAGGATCAGAGTTAGTATCAACGATACCAAATACAGGGATACCCAAACGGTTAGCTTCGCGAACTGCGATATTTTCTTTCATTACGTCGATTACGAACAATGCAGACGGCAGACGAGTCAGATCAGCGATAGATCCCAAAGTCTTGTCCAATTTTGCACGTTGACGAGAAATCTGAAGAACTTCTCTCTTAGAGAGGTTAGAATATGTACCATCGTTAGTCAATTTATCGATAGTAGCCATTTTCTTCACAGCCTTACGGATAGTCGGGAAGTTAGTCAACATACCACCCGGCCAACGCTCGATTACATAAGGCATATTAACAGATTGAGCTTTCTCAGCTACAACTTGTTTAGCTTGTTTTTTAGTAGCAACAAAAAGAACTTTCTTGCCAGATTTGGCAATCTGTTTCAAAGCTTCAGCAGCTTCGTCTACTTTTGCAACTGTTTTGTGGAGGTCAATGATATGAATACCATTGCGTTCCATGAAAATATAAGGAGCCATTGCAGGGTTCCACTTTCTCTTAAGGTGTCCGAAGTGGCAACCAGCCTCCAATAATGTATCAAAATTTGTTCTTGACATCTTGTTTTTTCTTTAAATCGTTTACTTTCTTTTTTGTTTTTTCTAAACCAACCGCCGGGTAGTCCGCAAGCAGAGTCCCAGTAGTTTAGATACTAAACATATTCCTCTGTCAGGCAACCCATTAACGCTTGCTGAACTGGAATCTTCTACGAGCTTTCGGCTGTCCCGGTTTCTTACGTTCAACAGAACGAGGGTCACGAGTCATGAAGCCTTCTGCACGAAGAGCAGCTTTATCTTCAGCGTTCATCTTAACCAGTGCACGAGCAATTGCCAAACGCAATGCCTGAGACTGACCTGTGAAACCACCACCACACAAGTTCACCTTGATGTCATACTTCTCAGCAGCACCCAGCTTGTTCAATGGTTGTTTTACAACATACTGAAGAATAGTTGATGGAAAGTACTCTGCAAGGTCTCTCTTGTTAATAGTAATCTTTCCTGTACCTTCGCTTACGAATATGCGTGCAATAGCACGTTTACGTCTGCCTAATGCATTTACTACTTCCATTATATCTTATTTATATGAATTAATATCAATCATTTTCGGGTTCTGAGCAGCCTGTTTGTGTTCGCTACCAGCGTAAACATACAAGTTATTCAGCAATTTAGCTCCCAGGATATTCTTAGGAAGCATGCCCTTCACTACTTTTTTCAGTAATCTCTCTTCACCGTTCGGTTTTGTAATCAAACGGGCAGGAGTCATTTCTCTCTGACCACCAGGATAACCTGTATATGACAAATAAACTCTGTCATTCCATTTGTTACCAGTCAGTTTTACTTTGTCTGCATTGATGATGATAACGTTATCACCGCAGTCTACGTGAGGAGTAAAGTTTGGTTTGTACTTTCCTCTCAGCAATTTTGCAACTTTTGCTCCCAGACGGCCTAATGTTTGGTCTGTAGCGTCAACGATAACCCATTCTTTGGTTACAGTCGCTTTGTTTGCAGAAATGGTCTTGTAACTTAAAGTATCCACTCTAATTTTGTTTTTTAAATGTTACTACTAAAAATTTCTTCACCACTCATTAGTCTTCCCCGGACAAAGGAATACTAACTTGCTATGAATTAATCTCTTATCATTTTGTGATAATAATCGGCTTGCAAAAGTACGGCTTTTCTTTGAATTGGCAAACAAATTCTTCCTTTTTTTGGATTTATTCGGTTGAATGACAAGGAGTAGATAATTAAGGTATACAAAAGTACGGCACCGGGGAAGGCATGGTTCGCCACCGAGGAACACAGGTTGGAAAATATAAAGCCCGTTGACCCACTATTATATTCCCAATTGATCCATCAAAAAAAACATTGGATTTATGAAAAGAAAAATGCATTTTAACCCGGGTCAGTTTTAGTTATAATTATCTACCACAGATGTTACTTCTTTTTGGCATTTATTTTTCTTACAGAATCTCCAGTAAGTTCAATCTTGTGTGCAGAGTGTACAATTCTGTCCAGTATTGCGTCGGCTAGGGTAGGATCACCAATTGCATCATACCTGCTTTCGACAGGAAGTTGTGATGTTATTATGATTGATTTTAGTCCGTGCCTGTCTTCTATTATTTCCATAAGGATCGACCTTTCCTTTGCGTCCAACCCAATAAGAAACAGATCGTCAAGAATCAACAGTAGGTACTTTTCATCTCAGATTCTATTGTACCCTTATTTGGGGCCATTTTAAGATGTACCATGAGCTTTGATGCATTGGAATACAACGTCTTGACTCCATTTTGACACGCTTCATATCCTATGGCTGAAGCCAGGTAGCTTTTAGCAGTTCCAGAGCTGCCTGTTATAAAAATATTCTGTCCATCTCTTATAAAACCAAGAGAAGCAAGTCTTTCGAGCTGGTTTAGGTCTAGATTACGTTTGATTGTACAGTCTATTTTCTCCATATATGCTTTATATCTGAAGTTTGCAGACTTTATCAGTCGTTCAATGCTTATATTGCACCTGTAATCATTCTCGCTTTCCAGAAGCCATTTAAGAAACTCATCATTTGTCATACCATCTGAAGATGTAGTCCTGCAATCGTTTCTGTATGTTTCAAGCATACCGTAAAAACGTAGCTTGGAGAGTAGTTCCATTATTCTGTCCATATTTTTTCGACAGTTCTATTTGTCTTATTATTACTTGTCATTTTCATCACTGTTTTTAGAGTTAAAATAATCCTTACCTCTGAGATTTTTATGTTTAGGAGTAAGCTCAGGGATCTGTCTCTCCATTTAGACATGATACTTTTCATCTTCCCGATTTATCAGAATGCTTTCAATTTCGTTGTATCCAAACATTTTGGATTCCATTGCTATCTGGCATGCAAGAACCAATCTGTCGCGCCCAAAACGTTCCACAAGACTTAATATGACATCGGATGAACGTACGGATTGAATCGGATATTTTTTGGCAACGCCCACTAGTTTTATGTACTCTTCCACTACCGAATCGATTTCACCTGCCTTACGGTATATATCATCCATTCTACTTCTATATTCATGTAGTACTCCCGGAAGTTTGTGGGACTCTTTTTCTGAATAAGTAAAAGGTGTATCATCCCTGCGATGTGTCGTTATATGTCTGAATTTATGATATATTTCCACTATGTCCCCATCATACAGCAATTCTACAGTATCGCCGATATACTCTTTGGGGACACTGTAATAGTGACTGTTAAGCGAGACATAACTGTTTCTCATGACAGTCGCCGTTTTCCGGTTTTTGATATAAACCTTGTAGCGGGCAAAGTGTGCAGCCTGTCTTTCTCGACTTCGAGGAAGCGCTCCCTGCGGCTGTGACTGCGGTTGTACATCTTTCGGCTGTTCAACGCATCTGTATGTTTTACAGTCTCTATGTTCAAGGCTTCAAGATCATTGAACTTCAATCCCATCATCTTTGAATAGACCTCCCTATAGAGAAATCTTACAGCATTCTCAACCAAGGCCTTGTCTTTTGGTTTACGTACCATTGCCGGAAAGACAACACAACCGTAATGGTCTGCAAATGCAGCAAAGTCATCATTGACTACAGGCTCAATCCCTCCGGGCTTTATTACGACAGACTTGAGATTGTCGGGAACTATAAAGATATTCTTTCTTCTGCGATGGTACAGCCTCATAATAAGTAATCTGACCGCACGGAAGTATGGCAGCAAAAACTTCTACGGGAACCTTATCACCTGTCTTTTCGTCTGAAAGATAAAGTTTGTCACCGGCAAAATCCACATACATCTGATCACCGGCTATATGATCTATGCGCACAACGGGCACTTTTACTTCTATTTCACGTCTGAGATATAGGCAAAAAGAATAATAGCTGTAACCTTGAGGACGATTTTTCAGATACTCCTCATACAAGGACCTTCTTGTTGTTCCACGAGATTTAAGTCGTTTAATGTACTCAGGTATATGTTCTTCAAGATACTTATACTCTGCAGATCTGGATGATGCATTATCAATATCTACACCGAAAAGTTCATGCAGATGCTGTTCGTCCATTTTAACAGGCGCTCCAGTTCTATACCCATATCTTAATATATACGGATATACCGTTTGACTGTATTGCGTGAAATCAGAAGAGAAGAACTGATACTTCGGATACTCATTCCTGACTGATAGCAACGAAGAATGTGTTTGATTCTTATTTTCATACTTAAAAAATATTTGGTAAATTATACCGGGTTAAAATGCTTTTTAATGTACAAAAACAAGAGTAAAATAAGATGTCTCTATAGGGGCAAATTCTATTATAATCTCAATGGAGCAATTTAGATTATAAAGGTGGGGCTACAGACTTTTATAATAGTGGGGCAACGGGATTTATATTTTCCACCTATATATAAAAATTGCGTACATATATCCTTTCACGGATAATGTACGCAGTTCACTTTACCGGAATGTATTTTATTTATATAAATAGAACATACGGTCCATCAGTTGCCATTTCTCCGCTGAAGTCGCTGTTGCATCCGCCTGCTGGAATATAGACATATAGGCTTCCCATTCAGCCTGACGAGGCAGGGTGGCGAGACGCGCCATCGCAGTCTCCCAATCAAAATCAAGCGGTGTCTCGACTATCATGAACAGACGGGTCCCCAATATATAAATCTCCATTTCCAGAATACCCACTTCACGGATTCCAGCCCGGATTTCCGGCCACGCCTCTGCTTCACTATGACGCTTTACATATTCCGCTATCAATTCGGGGTTGTCTTTCAAATCCATTGTCTGGCAGTACCTTTTCACCGGAACTTTATATTCCTGTACTACATAACCATTTTCTTTCATTTTCTAGTGTTCCTTAATTCAATTATATTTTAATTAGTTGGATATATGTTCTTTTCATAGCTAAACAGACTAGACTATCTCACGATGTCTTCCGGGAACTTGGTCGGCATTCCCAGTCTCTTCCAAGTTTCATAATACCAGGCATTGAGTTCGTTTCCATTCAAATCGTTCTTGATAAAGTATTTCAGATGCAAGTAATCTTTATCCTTGATTTCGAATTGCAGAATATTATCCTGATTGTCCAACATCGGAAGATGGATATTCTTCTCGATACTCTCTTTATAAGAATCATCCGTCAGTTGCTTCCATGTTCCATATCCCGTGATGATAGCATCGGAACCGGGAATAATCGTGAAGTTCACAATTCGTCCGTCATCACTCAGAACCTTGAACGTATTACTAGGCTTTAAAGATCCCGGAACATCAGGAGATTCGGACACATAGTGGCAAAGCTGCCAAATACCTTTCAGATCGGCCAACTGGAATTTTGTTTTCTTCTGGGCCATCGCACCTGTTACCGCCAACAACATTATTGAAAGCATGGTAAAGAAATAGAGCTTTTTCATGATAGTATTATTTTAGTTAACACTCTCGAATGCGTATGTCCAAATATAAAGATTTATTTTGAGAAAAGAAACAGAAAGCTCATAAAAAACTCGCATAACCAGAAGATTATGCGAGTTTTACATAAATATACCGAAATATTAGAATTCAGCATTTCGCGGTGTACGCGGGAACGGTATCACGTCACGGATGTTGGACATACCCGTTACAAAGAGCAACAGGCGTTCAAAACCCAGTCCGAAACCGGAATGAGGACAGGTACCGAACTTACGCGTATCCAGATACCACCACATATCCTTCATCGGAATGTGAAGTTCTTCGATACGGGTCATCAACTTGTTGTAGTCCGATTCACGTTCAGAACCACCGATAATTTCACCGATCTTCGGGAAAAGAACATCCATCGCACGTACCGTCTTGCCATCCTCGTTCTGCTTCATATAGAAGGCTTTGATTTCCTTCGGATAGTCAGTCAGGATGACCGGACGTTTGAAGTGCTCTTCCACCAAGTAGCGTTCGTGCTCGGAAGCCAAGTCCACCCCCCAGTAAACGGGGAACTCGAACTTATGACCTTTCGCTACGGCATCTTCCAGAATCTTGATACCGTCTGTATAGGGCAGACGAACAAAATCATCTTTCAATACACCTTGCAGACGCTCAATCAAGCCCTTGTCGAACATATCGTTCAGGAACTTCACATCATCCGCACAGTTATCCAACGCCCATTTCACACAATATTTGATGAACTCTTCTGCCAAGTCCATGTTGTCTGTAATGTCGTTGAAAGCCACTTCCGGCTCAATCATCCAGAACTCTGCCAAGTGGCGGGGAGTGTTGGAGTTTTCGGCACGAAACGTAGGACCGAATGTGTAGATAGCTCCCAAAGCAGTAGCTGCCAACTCACCTTCCAGCTGACCGGAAACAGTCAGACTTGCCTGCTTACCGAAGAAATCATCTTCATAAGAGATAGAACCTCTCTCGTCTTTCTTCAAGTCATACAGGTTCATGGTAGTCACTTGGAACATCTGTCCGGCACCTTCACAATCGGAAGCCGTAATGATCGGCGTATGGAAATAGAAGAAGCCCTTTTCATGGAAGAACTTGTGAATAGCAATCGCCATGTTGTGACGGATGCGGAACACTGCACCGAATGTATTGGTACGCGGACGCAAGTGAGCAATCTCGCGCAAGAATTCCATAGAGTGGCCTTTCTTCTGTAATGGATATGTATTATCGCAAGTACCCAGCACTTCGATTTCACGAGCCTGTACTTCCACTTTCTGTCCGGAACCTACTGATTCTACCATTTCTCCGTTCACGCTGATACAAGCGCCGGTAGTAATCAGTTTCAGCATCTCTTCATCGAAATTAGCCAAATCTACTACGATCTGCAAATTATTTATTGTAGAACCGTCATTCAGTGCGATAAAGTTTACTTGTTTGCTACCTCTACGGGTGCGAACCCATCCTTTCACATTGACCATAGCGCCAATGTCTGTGCGCTTCAACAGATCAACAATTTTTGTTCTACCAATCTTTTCCATTTAACTTTTTCTTTTTAGATACAAGAAGACGAGGTTTCAAATGCAGGATGAATTCTTTCCTGCTTTCTTTCCCCGTCCTCTGTCAAGTTGTTATTTATTGACTTATTACTCAAACGAACCCATGCGGAGATAGTTTACTTCTGCTTCCGACAGGTAACGCCAGTCTCCGCGACGCAGACCTTTTTTGGTCAGTCCGGCGAAGAATACACGGTCGAGTTTTACTACTTTATAACCCAGTGATTCGAAAATACGGCGAACGATACGGTTCTTACCGGAGTGAATTTCGATACCTACCTGGTCTTTCTTGAAATCATCTGTATAGCTGATTGCATCTGCATGGATTTCGCCATCTTCCAACTGGATACCAGCTGCAATCTGCTCCATATCTGCTTTAGTCAGGTTCTTGTCCAGATGAACATGATAAATTTTCTTCTTCAGGAATTTCGGGTGTGTCAGCTTGGAAGCCAGATCACCGTCATTCGTCAGTAACAGTACACCAGTCGTATTACGGTCAAGGCGTCCTACCGGATAAATACGTTCGTTGCAAGCGCCTTTCACCAAATCCATTACTGTACGGCGTTCCTGCGGATCGTCCGATGTAGTAACCGTATCTTTCGGCTTATTCAACAATACATATACCTTACGTTCGATGCTTACCGGTTCGTCGTGGAACTTAACCACATCCGAACGTTTGATCTTCGTACCCAATTCCGTTACCACTTCACCGTTTACAGAAACCACACCTGCTGTGATAAATTCATCAGCCTCACGACGGGAGCAAACACCTGCGTTAGCCAAGAACTTATTCAGACGAATCGGTTCATTCGGATCAACGAACTGTTCCTTGTACTCGATCTGTTTCTTTACGCTATACTTAGCGTTCGGATCATAATCGCCGGTACGCGGACGAGGACGATATCCTCCTTGTGAACGGTCATTGTTGTATCTCGGACGGTAACCTCCCCCACCGCCGTTATTGCTGCGATAGCCGCCACCTTCGCCGTTATTAAAACGGGGACGATACGGACGGTCACCACCTTCACGGTTGTAAGAAGGACGTTGAGGACGGTCGCCACCTTCGCCGTTATTAAAGCGGGGACGGTAAGGACGGTCGCCACCTTCACGGTTGTAAGAAGGACGTTGAGGACGATCACCACCTTCGCCGCTATTGAAACGGGGACGTTGAGGACGGTCATAAGAACCACCTTCACGATTGTAGGAAGGACGTTGAGGACGATCATAAGAACCACCTTCGCGGTTGTAAGGACGCTGCGGGCGTTCGCCTCCTTCGTTATTGTTATTGAAGCGAGGACGATACGGACGATCGCCACCTTCACGATTGTAAGAAGGACGTTGAGGACGATCGCCATAAGAGCGGTCACCATACGAACGCTGCGGGCGTTCACCTCCTTCATTATTGGCATTAAATCGCGGGCGATACGGGCGATCCCCGCCTTCACGGTTGTAAGAAGGACGATACGGACGTTCTCCACCTTCTCTGTTGTAAGACCTGTTACCATCACGGCCGGCACCTGTATTCTCTTCATTGAAAGAATTTTCGCGCCATTCTTCGTTTTCTGTGCTCATTTTTTTATTCGAATAAAATTAGACTTTGGCCTCACGGCCTATTTAAAAACACGTTTATTATATAAGTAAACAATTAAAGCCCCGTATATGTATGGGGAGTGATTGCTCTTAACTCTTTTTTAATATCTTCGCTTACATTCAATTCTTCGATAAACTCTTTAATAGAACTTTCTGTAATAGCTTGGTTGGTGCGGGTTAGCGCTTTCAAAGCTTCATACGGATGCGGATAAGCCTCACGGCGCAGGATGGTCTGAATAGCTTCTGCCACTACACTCCAACAATTATCCAAATCACGATAAATAGCCGGTTCGTTCAATAACAGTTTGCGTAATCCTTTCAAAGAACTCTGGATGGCAATCACGATATGACCGAAAGGTACACCGACATTACGCAACACCGTTGAATCTGTCAAGTCACGCTGCAAACGGGAAACAGGAAGCTTCACAGCCAAATGTTCCAGAATAGACGTTGCTATGCCCAAGTTACCTTCCGCATTTTCAAAGTCAATCGGATTCACTTTATGCGGCATGGCGCTCGAACCTACTTCTCCGGCTTTGATCTTCTGCTTGAAGTACTCCATAGAGATGTACTGCCAGAAGTCACGATTCATATCCACCATGATAGTATTGATACGCTTCATAGCATCAAAAACAGCAGAAAGGTTATCATAGTTCGAAATCTGCGTTGTATATTCTTCGCGCTCCAATCCCAGTTTCTCTGCAACAAACCGATTACCGAATTGTTTCCAGTCATATTGAGGATAAGCTACATGATGCGCATTGTAATTTCCGGTAGCACCGCCAAACTTAGCGGTAATCGGACATGCCTTCAGCATAGCCAGCTGACGTTCGAGACGGTAAACGAATACCATCACTTCCTTGCCTAAACGAGTAGGAGAAGCCGGTTGACCGTGAGTTTTGGCAAGCATTGGAATGTTAGCCCATTCTGTTGCATAAGTCTTCAACTGTGCAATCAGTTCTTCAATCAACGGATAGTAAACCTGTTCCAATGCTTCTTTGATAGAAAGAGGAACAGACGTATTGTTAATATCCTGAGAAGTCAATCCGAAGTGGATAAACTCTTTGTAGTCATCCATTCCGCCCATCTTGTCAAATTCTTCTTTCAGGAAGTATTCTACAGCTTTCACGTCGTGGTTAGTTACACTTTCGATATCTTTAATGCGCTGTGCGTCTGCTTCAGAGAAGTTACGGTAGATATTCCGTAAAGTTTCGTACACATTGCTATCGATTCCTTTTAATTGCGGCAAAGGGAGTTCGCACAAGGTGATAAAGTATTCCACCTCTACCTGTACACGGTATTTAATCAGTGCAAATTCAGAGAAATAAGCTGCCAAAGCTTTAGTTTTGCCTCTATATCGACCATCAATCGGAGATATGGCCGTTAATACATCAAGTTCCATACGTTTTCTTAGATAATTATCAGACTGCAAAATTAACTCTTTTTCCTGAGTTATAGAGCAAAAGGATAGAGAAAGTTTGTATAAAAGCGGTAAGAAATAAAAAAAGCCTCACGAATTTCTTCGTAAGACTCTGTTTTATAGTGGGCGTTGACGGATTCGAACCGCCGACCCTCTGCTTGTAAGGCAGATGCTCTGAACCAGCTGAGCTAAACGCCCTTGTTAATGAGCCGGAAGTGTTTCGTTTTTTTGTGTGGGCGTTGACGGATTCGAACCGCCGACCCTCTGCTTGTAAGGCAGATGCTCTGAACCAGCTGAGCTAAACGCCCTTGTTAATGAGCCGGAAGTGTTTCGTTTTTTTGTGTGGGCGTTGACGGATTCGAACCGCCGACCCTCTGCTTGTAAGGCAGATGCTCTGAACCAGCTGAGCTAAACGCCCGTACACTTCCGTTTCAAAAGCGATGCAAAGGTACGGCTTTTTTTGAAACCTCCAAACATTTCTAATAATATTTTTCAAGAAAGTTTTTATCCGGCAAACGAATCTACTGATTATCAGCAAATAATAAAGGAGTTTTTTTTCATGCAATTTTTCCCGACGGTTACGCTTGTTTCCGAATTATACGTGCCGGATTCCCGACTGCAACACAATCATCGGGGATATCTTTTGTGACGACACTACCTGCTCCTATCACACAGCGACTGCCAATCGTCACACCGGGACAGATGATAGCTCCACCGCCAATCCAGCAATCTTCACCAATCGTCACCGGATAAGCGTATTCCTTAGAGCCTCTTCTTTCCAGATAATCCATCGGATGATGCGGAGTGTAAATCTGTACACAGGGGCCAATCAACGTATGAGCACCAATCGTAATATATCCACCATCCAGAAATGTACAATTGGCATTGACAAAAACATGCTCGCCCAGTTTGATTCCATCTCCATGATCGCAATGGAAAGGCGGACAGATAATCGATGTCTCAGGTATCCCGGGCACCAATTCTTCCAATAGCTTTCTGTATCCGTCTTCGTATGTACTCATTCCTCCCATACGAGCCAGCAGTGCTTTGGCATGCGCAAAACGTTCTTGTATTTCCGGCACAGCCATATCGGTCAACCGGCTGCTACGCATTTTTTCTACTTCTGTCATACGTTATATTTCTTTACCGTTAGTAAACACAAACTTTTTCTCATCCGAAAGAGACTCATCAAACTCGAATCCTTCCCAAGAGAAATGTTTCAGTTCTTCCGGATTTTCTATTTTATTCTTTAGGACGAAACGTGTCATTTCACCACGCGACATCTTTATATAGATAACAACCGAAGCCCACTTCCCGTTTTTCCACACTTGAAATCCCGGAGTAATGACACGTACTTCTTTTTCTACCCGCTTCCAGTCGAACAGGCTTTTCATCTCATCACTTGCCAAATTGCAGAGTATGCCACCCGCATTCTTTATATCTTCTATGAATATATCCGTCAGACGGGACTGCCAATAAGAGAACATTGTCTGATTCCCCAATTCCGGCAGCACGACATCCCCCTCCAACCGATAAGAACGGATAACATCCAACGGCCTCAACAAGCCGTAACAAAATGAAGTCAACCGTAGATGTTCCTGTGCATATTCAAATTCTTCTTTGGAGAAATCTTTCGCATTCAAACGCTTGAACACGGTTCCGGTGTAAGCCAACAAGGCCGGAAGTTCCGGAGTGCCTTCTGCATGAAAGACTTGATAACGCTTATAATTCTCCACAGCTATCTTTGCGTTTACACGCAACAGACGTTCCAACTCGTCCACCGAGAACTGCGACATCTGCAAAGCTATCTCGGACGCTTCTTTTTGAAAACGCGGAACTGTGTTCAAAGGGGCTTTCACCTTTGAAGTCTCACTCATGGTCTTGGCGCAGGATAGAAGTACTAACATGATGAATCCTATTTTATCTACAACTCCCTCCTTGAACAAGCCAAAGAGGGAGTCCTACTTAGTTTAATATACCATACCGCTCAAGCAGTTTTTATTTATATTCCTGCCAGCTCTTAATCTGAATATCATTCAATTTCAAGTCACAGAATGCTTCGATAAAGGCACTTGCCAGACGAGCGTTTGTAATCAACGGAATGTTATGGTCAATTGCGCCACGACGGATACGGTAACCGTTTGTCAATTCACGTTTGCTATGATTCTTCGGAATGTTGACGATCAAATCAAACTTGTGATCGGCAATCATCTTCATCACGTTGTTTTCCGCACCCGGCTTCTCATCCGGCCAATAAACCGGAGTAGTATCCACACCATGAGCATTCAGGAAGGCTGCAGTTCCGGCAGTAGCGTAGATCTGATATCCCTTAGCGAATAACATACGGCTGGCGTCCAGCAAATCAACCTTTGACTTCATAGCACCGGAAGAGAACATCACTGCTTTTTCAGGAATCTTGAAGCCGGTAGCAATCATTGCATTCAACAATGCTTCAGAGAAATCATCACCGATACATCCCACTTCACCCGTAGAAGACATATCCACACCCAATACCGGGTCAGCCTTGTGCAAACGGGAGAAAGAGAACTGAGATGCTTTTACACCAATCCAATCGATATCGAATGCAGATTTATCCGGACGTGAGTACGGAGCATCCAGCATGATGCGGGTAGCCGTTTCAATGAAGTTACGTTTCAGTACCTTAGAAACAAACGGGAAGCTACGAGAAGCACGCAAGTTACACTCGATTACTTTCACCTCATTGTTACGGGCCAAGAACTGAATATTGAACGGGCCGGAGATATTGAGTTCTTTGGCAATCTGACGGCTGATCTTCTTGATACGGCGTGCTGTTGCAAAATAAATCTTCTGAGCCGGGAACACCAGTGTAGCGTCACCGGAGTGAACACCTGCAAATTCCACATGTTCAGAGATTGCGTACTCTACTACTTCACCGTTCTGGGCAACCGCGTCAAACTCAATCTCTTTTGTATTTTCAAGGAATTGAGAAACAACCACCGGATATTCTTTAGAAACTTCGGCAGCCATCTTCAAGAAATTCTCCAGCTCCTCGTCATCATAGCAAACATTCATTGCAGCTCCCGAAAGCACGTAAGAAGGACGAACCAATACCGGATAGCCTACTTTTTCTACGAATCCTTTGACATCCTCAAGGCTCGTCAGCTCTTGCCAAGCCGGCTGGTCGATACCCAGTTGATCAAGCATAGCGGAGAATTTGTTACGATTCTCGGCGCGGTCGATCGAGATTGGAGAAGTACCCAATACAGGAACCGACTGACGGTAAAGTTTCATGGCCAGGTTGTTCGGGATCTGTCCACCTACGGAAACAATCACACCACGAGGCTGTTCAAGATCGATTACGTCAAGCACACGTTCAAAAGAAAGTTCGTCGAAGTACAGACGGTCGCACATATCATAGTCTGTAGAAACTGTTTCCGGGTTGTAGTTAATCATAATTGATTTATAACCCAGCTTACGAGCGGTTTGAACTGCATTCACCGAACACCAGTCAAACTCAACCGAGCTACCGATGCGATAAGCACCCGAGCCCAACACGACTACTGATTTTTCGTTCTTATAATAGTTCACATCATAACCTTCCACTGCATATGTCATATACAGATAGTTGGTCAGTTCCGGATGTTCGGAAGCAACTGTATTGATACGTTTTACAGCCGGAAGGATACCCATAGATTTACGATGAGCACGTACCGCCAAGTTTTCTTTCTCCATATTTCCTGTCGGATTCAGAACAAAACGTGCGATCTGGAAGTCAGAGAAGCCTAAAATCTTTGCTTCACGCATTACATCAGCCGGAATATCTTCTACCTTATTATAAGTAGATAACTTAGCTTTATAATCAACAATATTTTTTAGTTTGCCGAGGAACCAAGGATCAATCTTTGTCAGATCATGGATACGTTCGATAGTGTAGCCTTCTTCCATAGCCTGCGCAATGGAGAAGATACGCAAGTCAGTCGGACGTGAAAGTTCCTTATCAAGATCGTCGAAATGGAGTTCGTCATTACCTACGAAACCATGCATACCCTGCCCAATCATACGAAGACCTTTCTGAATGATTTCTTCGAAAGAGCGCCCGATAGACATGATCTCACCTACCGACTTCATGCTCGAACCGATTTCACGAGATACACCGGCAAACTTCGTCAAGTCCCAACGAGGGATCTTACAGATATAATAGTCAAGCTGAGGAGCAACATATGCAGAGTTAGGAGTTCCCATCTCGCCAATCTGGTCGAGCGAGTAACCCAAAGCAATTTTAGCTGCGACAAATGCCAACGGATAACCGGTAGCCTTAGAAGCCAAAGCGGAAGAACGGCTCAAACGAGCGTTTACTTCAATCACACGGTAATCATCCGTATCAGAGTTGAAAGCATACTGAATATTACATTCACCTACGATACCTAAATGGCGGATACATTTTGTAGAAAGCTCCTGCAACATTTTCAGTTCCTTGTCGTCCAGTGAGCAAGTCGGAGCAACAACGATAGACTCACCGGTATGAATGCCCAGAGGGTCGAAGTTTTCCATGCTCGCTACTGTAAAACAGTGGTCATTAGCGTCACGGATTACCTCAAACTCTATTTCTTTCCAGCCTTTCAAAGACTCTTCAACAAGAATTTGTTTAGAGAACGCAAATGAACTTTCAGCCAACTTCAGAAATTCTTCCTCATTAGCGCAAATACCGCTACCAAGGCCTCCCAGCGCATAAGCCGAGCGCACCATAACCGGATAGCCAATCTTACGGGCAGCAGCAATCGCGTCTTCCATACTTTCTACAGCTTGGCTGACAGGAGTTTTCATACTGATTTCATCGAGCTTCTTCACGAACAGATCGCGGTCTTCAGTATACATGATAGCCTCAACAGACGTACCAAGCACTTTTACTCCATATTTATCAAGAATACCCTGTGTATAGAGTTCTGCACCACAGTTCAACGCGGTCTGTCCGCCAAATGCCAACAGAATACCGTCCGGACGTTCCTTCTTGATAATCTCTTCTACGAAATAAGTAGTTACGGGAAGGAAATACACTTTATCGGCAATGCCTTCAGAAGTCTGAATGGTTGCGATGTTCGGGTTTACCAATACTGAGCTGATACCTTCTTCTTTCAAAGCTTTCAGTGCTTGTGAACCAGAGTAGTCGAACTCTCCGGCTTGTCCGATTTTGAGTGCTCCAGAACCCAAAACGAGAACTTTCTTGATTTCCTTTTCCATTTCTTTTGTTGTTATAATAAGTTGTTATTTCTAAGTTCGTCCATAAAAAAAATGCGTTACCCTCAAAAAAGGATTAACGCATTACCAAAGAACTAAAATATCGTTTTTGGAGAAAAGAGAAGAAGTCTGCCGTTTCCGGGTGCAAAACATCCGAATGTAGATAATACTTACTTCTGATTTCCTGTTGATTCATTGTTAATATCAAAATTTGTGCAAAGTAACGACATATTTTGCAAATGACAAAAAGAAACGTTCATTTTTTACTGAAATAGTTTACCGCGTCAATGAAACGGTTGTTTTTTCCGTTAGCTTTTTAATGAATACTTTTTTATCATAGTAAGCACAAATCATGAAGTAACTACATTTTGATGTATCTTTCAGTTTTTATCCTTATCTTTGTCGCCATTATATAATAAGGTAATAAAATATGGGAAAAGAAAAAATCATATTGACGGGCGACCGTCCTACCGGAAGACTTCATATCGGTCACTATGTAGGCTCGTTGAAACGCAGAGTTGACCTGCAAAACGCAGGTGATTATAGCAAGATGTTTATCTTCATTGCCGATTCGCAGGCATTGACAGACAATATAGACAATCCGGAGAAAGTACGTCAGAATGTTATTGAGGTTGCCCTCGACTATCTGGCTTGCGGAATCGATCCTTCCAAAGCGACCATCTTTATTCAGTCGCAAATACCGGAACTGTGCGAACTTAGTTTCTATTACATGGACCTTGTAAGTGTATCGCGTCTGCAACGTAATCCGACGGTTAAAGCGGAAATCCAGATGCGTAATTTCGAAGCAAGTATCCCCGTAGGCTTCTTCACTTATCCTATCAGCCAGGCTGCGGATATCACTGCTTTCCGTGCTACGACTGTTCCCGTAGGTGAGGACCAGGAACCAATGCTTGAACAGGCACGCGAGATTGTCCGTCGTTTTAATTATATTTATGGTGAGACATTGGTAGAACCGGAAATCCTGTTGCCTGACAATGCCGCTTGCCTGCGTTTGCCGGGAACTGACGGTAAGGCAAAAATGAGCAAATCACTTGGGAACTGTATCTACCTTTCGGAAGAGCCGGAGGAAATACAGAAAAAAATCATGAGTATGTACACCGACCCGGGACATCTCCGTGTGCAGGATCCGGGAAAAATCGAAGGCAATACCGTGTTCACATATCTCGATGCTTTCTGCCGTCCGGAACATTTTGAACGTTATTTACCGGATTACCCGAATCTGGCTGAATTGAAAGCTCACTACCAACACGGCGGATTGGGGGATGTAAAAGTAAAACGCTTCCTGAATTCCATCATGCAGGAGACGCTGGAACCGATTCGCAATCGCCGCAAAGAATTCAGCAAAGATATTCCTGCTGTCTACGAAATGCTCCGAAAAGGATGCGAAGTGGCAAGAGCTACCGCAGCCGAGACATTGGCTGATGTAAAGAAAGCAATGAAGATCAATTACTTCGATGATAAAGAACTGATCGAAGAACAGGTAAAACGCTTCTCTCAAGAATAAGAGATTAATCTGCGTTTTAGCAGACTCTCCTACAACTAAAAAAGTCCGGACTCATTTGCCCGGACTTTTTATTTCTATGAATAAATTCCAAACTACGGTTTCCCAATATACCAATAAATAATGATTGCGTAAATCCTCCGACAAACAGCAGCCATACAAATACCCAAATATAACGATTGCCAGGCATATCCCGTTTATCTACTTTTGCACCGCAAACTATTCAGGATAACGATTGATATGAAAAGAAAGAAAAAAAGTATGTTTAAATGGTATTTGTCGGTTATACCTATTCTCATTAATATTCCTCTGATTTCTGAAGCTCAGAACACAGTTTCCGAAGAACCACTTCGATACCGGACATCAAAAACAGCAATTATGTAGAAATCGACGAGGTAGTTATTGTCGGTAAAAGTGAGGCCTGCCGACAGCAGGAGCAGGCATTCGCCATCTCGGTTGCCGATTTGAGCAAGAACTATAACACTTCTGTCGATATCGGTACTATCACCAACCGTATGGCAGGAGTCAAACTCCGTGTAAATAGTGGAGTCGGCTCTGATTACAATTTCACCTTGAACGGTTTTTCCGGACGACAGGTAAAATTTTTCATGAACGGTCTGGCAATGGACAATTTCGGTGATGCTTTCAGTATAAATAACCTTCCTGCCAATATGGTGGAACGAGCGGAAGTCTACAAAGGTGTACTCCCCGTAGGCTTGGGAGCTGATGCATTGGGCGGTGCGGTCAATGTAATCACCCGCAAGACTGCAAATTATTTGGATGTTTCATACTCTTTCGGCTCATTCAACACACACAAAGCCTCCATTAACGGAGCATATACTAACGGAAAAACCGGACTCACAACCCGCCTCACTTCTTTCCTCAATTATTCGGATAATAATTATAAGGTATATGTACCGATCATTGACTTGGAAAGCGGGCAGAAATTGGGCAATCAATGGGTTAAGCGTTTCCACGATGGATATAAGTCGTTGAGAGTACGATTAGAAACCGGTTTCGTAAACCGTCCGTTCGCTGATTATCTGCTGGCAGGCATTATTGTTGCCGGAAACGACAAAGATATTCAGAACGGAGTCGTCATGGAGCTCGTATATGGAGCTCGAACAACAGACAGCCGTTCGGTCATTCCAATGCTGCGTTATAAAAAATCAGACCTGTTCATAGAAGGGTGGGGACTTTCTTTTTACGGTTCTTACAGTGACGTTGACAATAACAGTACGGATACTGTCCCAAGACGATACAACTGGCAGGGCGAATGGGTGCCAAACGCTTCCACCAGTTCAGGCGAAAGATCGCGCTCACAACTCCATATCAATAACAAAGAATGGAGAACAAATACCAGTCTGAACTATACATTCAATCAGTATCACACTTTATCACTAAATCATGTCTACTCCGGACTGACACGCAAAGTGTCCGATGTAGAAGATCCTGCCAACGAATACAATAAAGTTCCTCAGAGTATTGACAAGCAATACTTGGTCTGGGATGGATGGCCAAATATACACGATGGAATGCTACCTTGTTCGAAAGGTGACAAAGCCTGTGAATGAACTGTCAACTTCGGACTAGCCCCGCCTTACCGGTATGACTGTCAGTGACAACAAGATTTATATCACATATTACTTGACAGACGAAACAAAAAAGCCGAGTGTGACACGTTACATCAACAAAGCGTATGTAGCCGTATACTCTTATCCTGAACTGGAATATATCACGACAATGGAAGATGAACGTGCAGCCATAGCCGGTTCATGGAATGCTTACAATGGGATCTTCCAAACCGAATCAGGTAACATGTACACGTTCTCAAATACATCCATAGCTAACGGTTTTACAGAGAACAGTACAAAGAAAGCCGCATTCTTACATATCCCGAAAGGAACAACCCAATTCGATGACTATTACTTTGACGTTGAAACCGCAGCCAGAGGTCTGAAACCCGTTCATTTGCAATATTTGGGTAACGGTAAGTTCTTTGCTCAAGTAAGTACATTGCAATCGGAAGAAATGACCAGATGGGCAGATAAAGAATTGAAAGCCTGTATTATTGACGTAAAAGAGAAAACGGTAAAAGATAATGGAATAAGAAAACTGCCCTCCGTAATTTCACACTGAAAATCAAAGCTCCTTTTGCACGGCTCAATTATGACCTGCATAATGTTTTAGGCGGATATGCCGCCATCGTATTGTTCGTCCTCTCTGCTACCGGACTAGTATGGAGTTTTAATTGGTTCAGCAAGGCAACATATTACATCACTTCCGGAGGAAAAGAACTGAAACCTTATGTACTTCCGCAATCGGACACTTTACATATCGAAGCAGGAAAAGCCAGTCTGAATGTCCTCTTTAAGAAATTAAAAGAAGAATCTCCCAACGCCGCCACATTTTATTTTGCCCTGCCACAGAAAAAGGAAGAGGTAATACGTGTCAGCGTAGTTCATGAAAGAGGCTCTTATTATAAAACCGACAACTTATTCTTCGATCAATATACACTTGCTCCCTTACAAGGCTCAGGAGCTTATGCCGGAAAATACACAGAAGCATCACCTGCCGACAAACTAAGACGGATGAATCTTGAAATTCACGATGGAAGAATTTTGGGTATCTTCGGGGAAATCATTGTATTCGTATGTGCACTAATCGGAGCATCGTTACCTGTCACCGGCTTTATTATTTGGTTCAAAAAGAAACAGAATCATTCATTACACCTTCGTAAGTCTTAAGTATTACATTTCTCACCATAGTCATACAAAAATTGAATAAAGCTAATTAACAAACTCTATCCAATAAAAATAAGGAGCAATTTGAAAAATTCTGTATCTTCGTAATAAAAACATAAAACCTACAAAAAGTATGATTACCAATCGGGAAGAAGTGCTGGAAAAGGCCTTTAAGGTATTTGTCAAAATGAACTACGAGAAAGCCAGCTTTACAGAGATTGCGAAAGCCTGCGGACTATCAAGGGCAGGCATCATCCACTACTTTCCATACAAATTAGATTTATTTGTAGCAGTAGTAGACAAATTTGTATTTCAAATCCATCATCCGAATAATAAGTTCGATGTAAAAGAATGTACCTTAAAAGATTTTATCGAACTGTATTTGAAAGGTGTAACCGCTACCATGAAGCGATTGGTGGAATTAATAGATGACGGCAACAATCCTTATGATTCTTGTCCCAACTTTTACTATTTTCACTTCTTCACACAGGTCAGGATGTACTATCCCAATATCCGGAAACAGATACCCAAGTTTTATGAACAAGATTATCATTTGTGGACTACCATTATACAACAAGCAAAAGATAGTGGAGAAATACGTCCTGATACAGATGTGAAGAAGGCGGCAACCATGTTCCGTCAAATGTATTTCGGTCTGTCTTATGAGCAATCATTCTTAAACGGATTGGATGTCGATCTTCTTGCTGAAAATTTCCGTTATATTTACTCATTACTGAAATGATAAGCCACTGATAAAGTGTACATTGACAGAAAGTTAAGCAAAAAACCAAACAATTGTATGGTTTTTGCTTAACTTTTTTATATATTTGTGCCTAAGTCAATAACTTAAAAAGATAAATTATGTCAATTTACACACTCATTCCCATCGTTTTTATCGCCCTATATTTAGGGTATTGGTTCTATATAAAGAACAAGAACTCACAACAAGCTCAAATTGTCAGCAACACTGATTTCAAAGCAGAATTTGCAAATGCCGAGAAGTATAAAAACCACTTCCTGACTTCCGAACTACCTTTCTTAAAGAAAGCGATGGAACAGGAAAAGATTGATGCTTTCAACTATGCCAGCAATGAATATGGGGTAGCTTCTGCCCTCAAAGACGGAGTAAAAGATAAATTAAAAGGAATGGCAACTTTGGGAGCAGTACGTTTCACCACAGTGCAAACACCTAAATATCTCGTACTAAGCGGAAAAAACTTACATTTATTCGACACAGATACGGACGGTGAGATCAATCGGCACTTTATCTTCGATGCAGCACGTCTTGAGAATTCCAGACTTACCGAACTTCCACTGACCGGTTCGGTACAGGCACAGGCTCAAGCTCGCGGAAATAACGTAAAAGCTTATAAGTTATCACTACAGACTGATGACAAACCTGTCGTACTCATCATCTACTCCTGCTTGATTTTTACCAATATTGCAGAAATACCAACGAATCCCCAAAAGACAATAGAAGCCATTATCATAGCAAATGATTTTTTGAAACAACTAGGCGACCTGTATCCGAACCTAAAAGTTTCACTGCCGATATTCAACTAAAAGAAAAATATAGGAGAGAAAAATAAAACTGTATTCAACAGGAGAACTAATAAAAAGACGGCTGAAAGCGAGAACACCTACTTTCAGGTTTCGCTTTCAGCCGTTTTTCTTTTTTCAGCAAGCGACTATAAAGAATCGTTGAATGCTGAAATCATTTCGTTACTGTGCTGATTCTACCAATACTACACGGTTCAGGATCGGTTGACCGAATTTATCGACACCACCACCGGCAGCAACTTTCAGTCTATCGGCAGAAATGCCATACTTCTTAACGAGCAAATCTTTAACAACTTGTGCACGTTCCAGACTCAACTTCTGGTTGAAAGCCGGAGTACCGGTTGCAGAGTCTGCATATCCATTGATTGTGTACGTAGTATTCGGAGATTCTTTTATCTTATTAGCAAGGTATGACAAGTTCATTTCTTCTTGCGGAGACAACTTATCAGAGCCAATCTTGAAGAATACAGTACGTGGGGCAATGTTGGTATCTGCAATCACAACTTCTTCAGTGTCTTCTATTTCCACCGGTTGTTGTGCGTTAGCCAACTGCTGTTGCAACTGCAGATTAGCGGCAGCCATCGCATTCATCTGATCACGCATCTGACTTAATTCGATTTCAGAGATAATCTGTGGTACAGGACGTTGGAATCCACGAGTCGGGAAATAATAGGTTACACCTACAGTAGCACCTAAGATACCGTCATAGTCACGTTTACCTCCGTGTTCACCGTCAAACTTACCTTCCAGCCCTGTTGCACTCAATTCCAGATTCAAATCGACAGCATTCGACAAGCGGAAACGGTTGATGATACCTGCATTGAAAGTAGCCGAATTGGTATGAGGACGAGTATAGGAGTGAGCCCAACCTGCACCGATATAAGGTATGATCTCATAAATACGATCCGGATTATATCCACCGAATAATGCATTTAAGTTAATCATCAAATCACCGTGAAGGTTCATATAATCCCATCTCTGTTTGTAAGAACCATCTTCTCTCGGACCACCGACTACATAATCGGCCGTTTCATTCATTGTGAATCCCTTAGCTTGCAGTCCGCTGTATTGCAAACGTACACCAAAACCCGGAGTCACCCATTTGCCGACAGATACATTAAACGTAGGAGCGACACGATCTCGGAATTTGCCGATATGGTCATTGTTGCCATACAGCACCTGAGCACCACCTCCTACAGAGAAGAACCAGTTGCTCCAGAATGGATTGGTTATTACTTGATATTTATCCTGTACCTGAATCACTTCGTATTCAGTTACCGTCATAGTCTGCTGCGCAGAAGCGACAGACGTAACGCCGGCAAAAGCCAGCAACATCAGAATCTTTTTCATATACCTAATAGTTAAGTGGTTATTTAAATCTTTTTCTTTGTTTAACTAATTAAATAACACGAACCGAACTAAAAGGTTTTATGAATAGAAAAAATAATTTGTTTTATTTGAATAAACGTTCGATATCTTCCTCTTTGATCGTTGTCAACACTGTTTTCCCATCCGGGGTGTAATTCGGTGAAGGACAGGCAAAAAGATTATCGACAAGGCTTACCATCTCTTCATTGCTCAATACTTGTCCGTAAACGATTGCCGCCGCACGCGCCAATGTTAAAGCCAATATATTTTGGATTTCTTCCTTTACATCGTTTCCTTTTTCCATTGCCGTATGCAGCATATTACGCACCAATTCAACCGGATTCAATCCTTCGATACCCGATGGAATGCCATTTATAGCATAACTTCCGCCACCTAAATTACTCAAATCGAAACCTACCGCCGCCAAATCATCCATGATACCTTGCAACACGGCTGCTTCCGAAGCCGGCAACTGCAATATCTCCGGGAAGAGAACGCCTTGAGATACTCCTTGTTTCTGCCGGATCTGTTCCATATAACGGTCGAAAAGTACTCGGATATGTGCCCGGTGCTGATCAATAAGCATCAAACCGGATTTCACAGAAGTCAAAATGAAGCGCCCTTTAAATTGCAAATGTTGGTTTCCTTTCTCCACCACAGGCTCATCGCCATACAAGGTCGAAGCTATGGATGTCAGCGTTTCTCCCTCTTTCTCCGTGACAAACGATTGTTGTTCACCACTAAAAGGGTTTTCCCAATCTGTCTCAGGCTCGGGCATCGGATTATTCATTTTGCTAGCCTTTGTCAATCCCCCGTATAAATCTTCCCATTCCACTTTGGAGCGACTATATGAACCGCCACCACTGCCTCCAGCCGAAACCTTGAACGGATTATAATCTGAATTATAATGAACTTTAGGAGGTTCGGAAGAGGTGCTCTGCTCAAATGCCGGAATATCGGGCATGTCTTCCGTATCAAAATCAATAGAAGGAATAGCGCTGAACTTACCCAATGATTCTTTGACAGAAGCCGAAAGAATCTGCCAGATAGCCTGTTCATTCTCAAACTTGATTTCTGTTTTTGTCGGATGGATATTCACATCGATATTAGCCGGATCTACTTCAAAATAAATGAAGTAGGAGATCTGTTCACCGGCGGGAATCAACTGCTCATAAGCTTCCATCACCGCCTTGTGAAAGTAAGGATGGCGCATATAACGTCCATTGACAAAGAAATACTGATGTGCACCTTTCTTGCGGGCAGTCTCCGGCTTAGCTACGTATCCGGAGATTTTCACCATCGTAGTATTCACCTCTATATTCAGCAGTTGCTGATTAAGCTTTTTACCGAAAATAGCCATGATACGCTGGCGCAACGGAGATACGGGAAGATTGAAAAGTTCGGAATCATTACTGTAAAGCGAGAAGGCAACTTCCGGATGAACGAGAGCGATCCGTTCAAATTCAGCAAGGATATTGCTCAGTTCGGTGGAATTAGCTTTCAGAAACTTACGCCGGGCCGGCACATTAAAGAACAGATTCTTTATAGAGAAATTGCTTCCTTTAGAACAGGAAACAGCTTCCTGACTCTCCACTGTAGAGCCCGCTATCACCAGCTTTGTCCCTAGCTCTTCTGATTCCGGACGTGTCTTCAACTCCACCTGCGCCACTGCGGCTATGGAAGCCAAAGCTTCTCCTCGAAATCCCATCGTGCGCAAAGCAAACAAATCGGAAGCCTCACGTATTTTGGATGTAGCATGGCGTTCGAAAGAAAGACGGGCATCCGTTTCGGACATTCCCTTTCCATCATCAATAACCTGAATACTCGTTTTTCCCGCATCAGTCACCAGCACATGTATATTTTGCGCCTCCGCATCAATTGCATTCTCCACTAGCTCTTTGACTACAGACGCCGGACGTTGTATCACTTCACCGGCAGCAATCTGATTGGCTACCGAATCCGGCAACAAATGAATAATATCGCTCATACTTCGTAAATTAACAATTAAAAATTAAAAGCCGGAAATCGTATTCCGTCAATTCAATGTTACAGCCGTTCAAATAAATATCCAGTACCTTTCTCTTCTTTAATTTTTAATTTATAATCTTTAATTAAAAACTCCAGCTTCCTGTTGCTAAATAATGCCACAGATAGAGAAGAAAGGCAATGATAATCAATATGATTCCGAAAGAGATCGGCTTGCGACCACTTGCTTTTCTTCTTTTCAAGTGGGTAGTTCCTTCGATAAACTTACCACGGATATCTTCCGGATTAAATTCTTTCTCCGGCAACATCCCCAAGTCGCGTTTAGCGTTCTCTTCCATCTTGGCGAGTTTCTCTTTACGCTCGTCTACATAAATGTATTGATGATTAAAGCCACGGGGTTTCCTCATCGAATTAAACATTCCCATACTGCTACATATTAATTAAGTTACGCTTATCTGTCTTTGGACGCCTGTCAGTAGTCGGTTTCAACGTTTCTCCCGCACGTTTGCCACGCCAGTTGAAAATATCGTCTTTATTCAACGGACGGACATAGTCAAACCAGGAAAAAGTAGGGAGACGCAGTTTGTCAGGAGGGATTTGGTCCATCGGATACATCGTTCCGTTAGATTTGCCGACAAACAGCCCTTTTTCCATTTTCTTATCCTTCATATAAAGATGGAGCACGCTGCCCTCCAAACAGTTAAATCCCGTCATGGTACTGTCTTTCTCTTCCGGATAGAAAGCCGTTTGCACATTACCGACTACCTCGATATGACGCATATCACCATTTATGAAATAAGCCTTCATCTCCTTTCCGGACACTTGATTATAGTGAATGGAATCCTTCATCTCCACCGTTAATGCCTGATTGATGATATGTGCCCAATCAATAGTACTGTCGTTCATATAAATCTTGATTTCCTCACCTAATAACTGCTGACCGTCATTCCACAGAATCGGATCGGTATACATGGTCATACAAGAATCTTTCGAATTATAAACCAGTGAATCGCATACTCCTTGCACGTCTGTACGATACATACGTACTTTATGATAAGCTTTCATTAAACGATACAACGAGTCGGTATTCAGATTGTAAGACACTAGCTGCAAAGTATCTCCGTGCATAAAGAGGCTATCCCCCTGTGAGTAGTCGATAGCCACAGCCCGTTTTGTTGCGAAGGCGGAGTCAGTCAATTCATTGTAGAAACAATAATCTCCTGTCAGCATATTCTTATTGATGGCATCCGTCATCTTCACATTGTCGAACGCTTCTCCATAACCGGCAACACGGTCGTAGAACAGACTGTCGCCCACCAATTTCTTTCCTTGATTGGTCAGAATGGAACGGTCCAACAGTTCGGCTTGCTCGGTCAATGTATTATAGAATCCACGCTCGGAGTAGATATGGTTATTGTCACTAACGATGTTTGAAGGACCGAGAATAACTGCGATTTTGTTCTCTGTATTATACCTTAATGTATCGGAAGTCAATACAAACTTCGGGTTAACCAATTTCACGTCATGATTAAACACCGACTGTTTGGTAGCAGGACTATACTCCCCCCAATCGGAAGTCAGCACATTCTCTTCATCCATCAAAGTTCCTCCCTCGAAGTAATACCCGAGATCATAAAGACGGTCATAATTCAAGCTATCCGTCAGCAAAGTCGTATTACGGTTAATCATTTTCACGTTTTCACGGAGTTGCGCAATCTGCGTCATTCCGTCGTAATATAGATAATCACCGTAGATGAATAAGGTGTCTCCCTGCTCCATACGAACATTACTGAAAGCCTCTACAGAATTGGTTTTCTCAAAAATCAGCGCACTGTCACAATACATATACATACTGTCATGGCGCATTTTCACATTACCGATCAGTACTTGCACGTCCGGACGAGACAGTTTATCCGCCTGTCCCTCATCCGCATGAAGCAAATAAACCTTTGTCTTTTTATTTTCCGGCTGCTTCTTACTTTCCGACTGTTGCTTATTCGCCGGTTGTTGTTTCTTGTCTGCCGGTTTCTTGGGATTTTGCGCCACAAGACATACGCCAAACAGGCATAGAAAGCCTATAAGGAGCCATCTATGCCTGTCTTGTTGTTTATTTTTCTTATTCTTTTTCAGCATATAAAGTCAAAGCAAGGTTATATCAGTCATTCTTGACCCAACCCGGATACTTGAAGTCACACTTCTGCCAGTTTTCGTTGATGCGTACATAAGTGTGTTTTTGCTTGTTCAGAATCCATTTCTGCAACACCTCTTCGCGACGCTTATCCATTACGATTTCTTTCAGATCCTGATAGTCTTCCGCGATGGTTGCTTTATGACCATTGATTTTAGTTTTCAATTTCACGATAGCGCATACTTCTTTTCCATCTTTCTCATTAATCATTGTAAAAGCTTTGGAAATCTCGCCAACATTCATCTTATCCACTACCTTAGCAACGTCTTGAGGAAGATCCTGCATCTGGAACTTAGAAGTAGTGATACCTGAATGTTCATTGATGTTCACCATGATACCGTGATTGTTGCGGGTATCCTTATCTTGTGAGATAACGGCAGCGGCATCATCAAATGTGAATTTGTTAGCACGAATATCATCTGCAATAGAATCCAGACGGGCACAAGCCTCGGTCAGTTCTTTTTCCGAGACTTTCGGACGCAACAGGATATGGCGGGTATTAACACGGTCACCACGCTTCTCAATCAACTGGATAATATGGAAACCAAATTCCGATTCTACAATTTTGGAAACTTTCTTCGGGTCCTGCAAGCTGAATGCCACATTCGCATAAGCGGGGTCCATCATACCACGTCCCATAAATCCACATTCACCACCTTTAATGGCAGAAGCCTTATCTTCAGAATACAAACGGGCCAATGTAGAGAAGTCGATTTCTCCTTTTGTCACACGATCCGTATAATCACGCAGTGTCCTCTTTACATCCTCGATTTCCGAAACGGGTATTTTGGGTTGCAAAGTAATAATCTGCACTTCCACCTGTGTAGGAATGTAAGGGATACTATCCTGTGGAAGATCTTTGAAGTAACGGCGTACTTCTGCCGGAGTCACTTTGATATCTCCTGCCAGTTTCTGCTGCATCTTCTGAACCGTCAATCCGTCACGTGCATTATCACGCAAAGTTTCACGAATCTGGGTGGATGTTTTATTGAAATACTCCTCCATTTTCTCTCTGGAACCGATCTGCTGGATGTACATATTGGTCATCATATCCACACGCTGGATGATTTCCGCTTCGGAAACCTCGATACTGTCCAACTTTGCCTGATGCAGGAATAACTTCTGCACAGCAATCTCTTCAGGAATTACACAATAAGGATCGCCTTCGAATCTGCGTCCATTATACAAGGCATCCATACGGGCCTCTTCTACATCTGATTTTAAAATAGCTTCGTCACCTACTACCCAAACTACTTCATCAACCACATTATCTTGTGCATAGGTTGCCACATTAGCAAATATTGCCAGGACAAGGGTAACAACAAATCTAAAGTTCACAAACTTCTTCATTCTTTGTATTTAATAATTATATATAATCTTCTTCTTACTTACCGCCTGCTGATACAAGTCGTTCTTTACCTGTTCCATAAAGCTCACCCGTTTCTGATTTACCAGTAAGTCTTTCACTTCCGAGCGGGCAAATTCATACGGTTTCTCCTCACCAACTCCGCGATAATCGCTCACATTCAGGAAATAATAATAAGCCGTATCTTTCAATTCTACCTGACGGTGTTTGTTTACGTACTCTTCCGGTGCCTCTACTTTCAACGGAATCATGTCCAGGACATCGGTCACGGACACCCATTTATCATAGAAATATTCATATTTCACCGCATTCTGCAAACTATATTTTTCCAGGCTCTCGATAGCATCCTGTTTTTCCGACTTATACCATCTGCGCACATTGTTCAACTGGGGAGCTGTCAACGGCACTTTAATAAACAATCCCTTAATCAACGGACCTTCCAGTTTAAACAATTCCTTGTTTTTGCCGTAATACTCTGCTATCTCGTGTTCGGAAATATCATTCGCCAACTTCTGGCTAATCAACTCCTGCTGATAAGTATGCATTATCAACGCTTTCCGATAATTCTCCACCAGCTTGTCTACATCCACATTATCGGGGATATTGTTCGCAGCTTTCTCATACAATAAAATCTCTTCCGCCCAACTACGAATATAGTGCTCGGTGAAGAGAATGCTATCATCTTTTGACAATCCGACCGGAAGCACGGACATCAAATCTTCTTTATATAAAAAATTACCGTCCACCTCTACCAAAGGAGTCTTTCCTTTGTGGTCGTGCTGTTCCTTGCACGCTCCACAACCAAGAAGGGTAATCAGTAAGAGGACTAATATTCGCATCGGCAACTAAAATCTACTTATTTAAGGTACGAAGATAGTGAATAATCGGTTACATCAGTTATTATTAACTGTTTTTAAAACCTCTTGGTTTATTTCAACCTTACCAGACTCCCTCAATTCCCGCGTCCAGCACGTGTCAAGATAGGTTCTATAATCCTTCCGCACCCGGTCTATTACTTCCCGATAATCATCCGGACCTTTCTGCTTTTTGCCGACAACTATAGTAAAAGGATAAGACAATAAAGGTTCAAAATCTCCGCTCTTAAAAACTAGTTTATTGACATATTTATTCTCTCCGTCGGCAAACGTTCCCTGTTCAATCTGTATCTTTTCCGCTCCGGATGTATTAAAAGTTTGCCGGAGCTTATCCATCCATTCATCAGCGGGTAACTTCTTCAACATCTTTTTTGCCCGCTTCGCAATCTTTTTATCGGCACAGTGAAGAACAACACCTTTGTAGCGAGGGTTATCCCATTGGTAATCAGATGAATGAAATTTAAAGTAAGTAGCCAATCCGACCCGATCATTCATTGCAGGCAACTCCACTTTCTGCCGTGTCATTTCCTTTATAAGATAATCTTCATCCGCCTTTTGCAATGCGTACCGAGCCTCCGGATATTTTTTATCTAATTTTTTACTTTCATAGTCCAATAGAGACTTTGCTACAAATTCCTCAAGTTGACGTTTCACAGTCATAGGATGGGAAGCAGCAAATTGTTTGAACCGACCTCCTGTATACTCCTGCCCATCAATAGCAAACAATGTCCGTTCCGTATCTCCTTTTGTCAACAGTTCCTCTATACCTGTCTGATTCGGAGTATACCTCCACTCCCTTTTCAGTCGCTCTATTACTTTTCCGATCCCCTGATTCCGAATTTCCTTATGCAATATGCGCTGTACAATTCCATCGACTACGTCCTCATACACAGGCAACTCCTTCCTATCCATGACCTTCAGAATATGGATTCCCGCAGGAGTAAAAAACGGTTCGGAGATTTCTCCCTTCGACAAAGCAAAAGCAATATTTTCAAACTCAACAGTAGTTTGCAATCCTCCAATCCAACGGTTTTGCCTATCATCCGAATAACATTTCACCAAAGCAGAGAAATCCAATCCGGGCTGATTCCGGATAGCCTGATAAATAGAGTCCATCCGAGCTTTTTCTTCTTCCAAATGTCGGGAAGTTATTGTCTGTGGTAAATACTTAAAAATCTGCATTACTTGCACTTGCCCAGTACGTGCTTTCAGTGCCATTTTCTGATAGGAAACACGAACGCAGCTATCTACCGTCTGTTTATCAACCAGACAATCCTCCATCAACTTAATCCGATTCTCTTCTTGTTGTTTGCGAAAGGCAGCAGTTGTATCAAGTCTGATAGCTTTAGCAGCTTCAACTTTCTGTATTGCCTGAGAAAACAGCAGTGCATATTCTTTAGGGGAAAGATCCCTCCCCCCACCTGCCCTATAATGATGATACGAATATTCAAATTCCGAACGGGAAACCTCTCTCCCGTTAACACGCATCAGCACAGGATTTTCCTGCGCAAAAGCCAGAATTCCCAAAAGACAGGCACATAGTGGCAACAAACATCTATTCATCATCAATTCTCATTTTACAAACAATAAACGGTGAGCAGCGAACATCTGCTGATTCATACAGCCTGTTCACCGTTCACCGTTAACAGTTCACCGTTTATATTTATTATTCCGGACGACTATAATTAGGCGATTCACTGGTAATCGTCACATCGTGCGGATGGCTTTCCATTACACCTGCATTGGTAATACGGGTAAACTTCGCGTCATGAAGTTTTTCAATATTAGCAGCGCCACAGTATCCCATACCTGCACGTAAACCACCTGTCAATTGATAAACCACTTCGAAAAGCGTACCTTTATAGGGAACACGGGCAGCAATGCCTTCCGGAACCAATTTCTTCACGTCAGCCGTTCCACTTTGGAAATAACGGTCTTTTGAGCCATTCTCCATTGCTTCCAATGAACCCATGCCTCGATAGGATTTGAATTTACGACCGTTGAAGATGATTGTATCACCCGGAGACTCTTCCGTTCCGGCAACCAATGATCCGATCATCACACAATATCCACCGGCAGCCAACGCTTTTACCACATCACCCGAATAACGCAAACCACCATCGGCAATCAAAGGAATACCTGTACCTTTCAAGGCTTTCGCTACATCATATACAGCCGACAACTGCGGAACGCCTACGCCTGCAACCACACGAGTAGTACAGATAGAGCCCGGACCGATACCGACCTTCACCGCATCAGCACCTGCTTCCACCAATGCTTTCGCAGCTTCTCCGGTAGCAATATTACCTACTACAATATCAATATCCGGGAAGCGTTTCTTAGCTTCTTTCAGTTTCTCAATCACGTACATCGAATGTCCGTGAGCCGTATCAATGACAATAGCATCCGCACCTGCATCTACCAAAGCCTGCATACGGTCCAACGTATCGGCAGTAACACCCACACCGGCAGCTACACGCAAACGACCTTTGGCATCTTTACAAGCCATCGGTTTGTCTTTTGCTTTTGTAATGTCTTTATAAGTAACCAGACCGATCAACTTTCCATCCATTCCGACAATCGGAAGTTTCTCAATCTTATGCTTCTGAAGAATCTGGGCAGCAGACTCCAAGTCGGTAGACTGGTTAGTAGTCACCAATTTTTCTTTCGGAGTCATGACAAGATCGATATGCTTAGTCATATCTCTTTCGAAACGTAAGTCTCTGTTGGTAACAATACCTACCAAATAGCCTTCGTCATCTACCACAGGGATACCACCAATCTTGTATTCTGCCATAATGTCCAAAGCGTCTTGAACGGTAGAGCCTCTTTTAATCGTTACAGGGTCATAAATCATACCATTCTCGGCACGCTTCACAATGGCAACTTGTCTTGCCTGTTCTTCGATAGACATATTTTTGTGAATCACTCCGATACCACCCTCACGAGCAATGGCAATAGCCATTTTCGCTTCGGTAACCGTATCCATGGCAGCCGTCACAAAAGGAATTTTTAACTCAATGTTTTTTGAAAACTTTGTCGAGAGATCGACAGTGCGCGGTAAAACTTCAGAATAAGCAGGGATCAACAATACGTCGTCGTAAGTCAACCCGTCCATTACAATCTTATCAGCAATAAATGACATAGGGCTATGCGTTTAAAATTTATTGCGTGCAAATATACGGTTTTTATTCAAAATGCGCAAACTGTGCGCCAGAATATTTAACGAGGGGGCTAATTAATACTTATCAGAAAGAATTGCTTTAAAAGAACACATTCAAAGAACCGAATTAAAGAACAACTTTAAAAAACAAGATTATGGAAAGACAGATTTTTATTAATGAGATGCAAGCTCGTTTCAATTTAAGAAAACCACCTAGCAAGAAGCCAACCAATCTCTATTTAACGTGGGTTCGAAATAAAATCAAAAAATAGCAAGTTGTCCGACATTGACAGAATTTACGTCAATGGCGGGCTTCTTTTCAAAAAAGCAGTATGCCGCGATAGCCGACAAGGAGTTGGCTATAAAGTTATTGAATGAACGATGTCTGAAGTGTTCTATCTGCGCAATGTTCTTCAATTCGTCATTGACCATTTCGATCAGGGCTCTTTTTCTGAGCAAAATCTTGTCGGCAATACTCATCAGTGAGTTACTCATATTATTTTTAACTTTAGTGACAAGCTGTATGCCATTCAGGAAAAGATTTTCAAACAGAGCCTGACCTATATATCCCTTGTCTGCACATAGTTTTCCTTTGATGTTTTCCAGAAACTTACCTTGCTTCAACGGTTCCCGGTCATCCACGTTTCCAGGCGTGAACATGAAATTGAGGATCTCTCCCTTGTCATTGATTATCAGATGCAGCTTGAATCCGAAGAACCATCCCATTGAACATCTTCCACGCTCGGCAAGCCCTTCAAATGTCTTATGAATAAGGATTCTTTGGTTACGACATATACGTAAGGAAGTGGAGCCAACGAAACTGATGCCGGTACAGGTTCCCAGCAGGACTTTTTTGATGAAGATAGTCATGGGAAGCAATACTTCCTTCTCCAGTTCCACAAAACGGTTATAAGAAACCTGACGCGGAAAAAGGTGTTTCAGATGTTTACAGACATATTCCTTATAGTAATGCTTGAAACAGCGGAAACCACCGGAGTGAAACAGGATTAGAATAACCATAATCTCTGCATCACTTATATGGTTGGGGTTGTTACGATGATTGGTCTTCTTATCCTTAATCATATATTTTTCCTGTTGAAATGTAAATTCCTTGCAAAAATCATCGGCCATACAATAAATCTCTGTAACTTTAGACTCTGGAAACATAGCGGTAATCGTTTAAATGTTATAATTGGACACTATAAATTTAAGGACTTTATCGCTATGTTTCTAATTATCAGAAAAATATATTTATTCTTATTTCGAATTCACGTTAGATTAAAATGAAAACACTAAGATTTATTGGTATGGCAGTAGTAGCCATTATTATGAGTTTGAACTTTGCAGCTTGTAGCGATGATGATGAAGACATTGATGTAAGCCAGTTAGAGGGAACTTGGGGATTGGTGCGTAGTGCAGGATGGGAACTTTGCAGCGAAGAAACTGAAAAAGATGAATGGGACGATTCTTATAACCCCTATAATCCTGACGAGGATTGTAGTAAATTGGTTATCAAGAAATTGGAAGATAATAAATATTCTGTGACTGGACATGATTACTCGTATTCACAATGGAAGCCTGACCGTGGTAGTCAAATAATGTCGTTGAATGGAAATACTTTAGTTATAACTCAAACTGATGGTGAATTTGGACACTTTGATTATGGAAATCCAATAATTGAAGTTTTAACTTCTGATAAAATGATATTACATATCAAATATGATAATGTACAAACTGACCCTGAATTTGAACCTGAACACCGTCATAGTGGAGACTTTACAGAAACATTTACCAGAATGGAATAAACACCTATTATTAATCAATAAAGGTAGCATTTGAAGTAATACTCACTTGCTGCCTTTTAGTTTCCATTTTAGTTAACCTAACTCTTTTTTGTTCTTAACTAGTACTCTTATCCTTTGATAAGAAAGGAAATTAATTATGAATCTTTTAGGATTTCCTTCATGTGATAGAAGTATTATATTGCAATTATATTCCATTTAAACGTAGTTTCTCTACAGATGAACCTGATTTTAGTCAGGTTTAGTTATAAAATATATAATTTTATTTTTATGCGCTAATATTGTTGTTTATATTTGCAGTAAAATACTTTAATAAAACAGATTTTATTTATTAACATATTAATTTATCAAACCGAAATGAAAACATTAAGATTAATTGGAATGGCTATCGTAGCCATAGTAATGAGTGTGAATTTTACAGCTTGTAGTGACGATGACGATGACATTGACATCGCTCAACTGGAAGGTACTTGGGGATTAGTGCGTGACGAAGGTTATGAGTACTATGAAGGTGAAAAAGAAAGTTGGAATGATAGCTATGACCCAGCCAATCCAACAGAGGATTGTGAAAAGATAGTTATTTCAAAGGTAGCCGATAATACTTATTCTTTTGCTTCTTCTTATTACTATGGTAACCAATGGCATACAGGTGATACTGGAAAATTCACTTTAGATGGTAATAAGCTAATTCCTGTTGATGGTGATGCTGGTGAGTTTACAGAATTGGTCGTAGCTAATTCAAATGAATTGGTTATTGAGACTAAAGGTACGGATGAAGACGGAGAGTATTATAATAAAATGACATATAAACGTATGTAATAAATAATAAAAGAACAGTATTTGAAGAAATTCATTTGCTGTTTTTTTAATTCACTTCCTTCTCTTCTTAACCAGTCTATGCTTATCCTTCTTAGCTGAATTTGAGAATAGTTGTTCTAACATCTCCCTTGTAATAGGTAAGTATGTGACCTCTGTTAATCTAGTTTCTTTAATCTCTTGTGGTAAATAATGAATTGTGTTAGTCTTCTTTGGTGCTACTTGCATATTTGTGTGGAAATAAATAGGTTGGTAATTGATTTATCTATGGCAAAGGTACTGATAAGAATCAGGCAAATCTAATACAAGATATACATTCTGGATTATTGGAATATATGTGCGGAACGGGAAAGACAAGGTAGTAGATAGCAACGACGAAATGGAATTATTGCTTCTATAAGCAGAATAATGGATAATGATGTACATAAACAAAAGGAAGTCCCGAAGCAAAGAATTATGCATAGTATTATAAAGATATACTTGACTTAGCCAATAATTAATTGAATTTGAAAAGCCAGTTATCGAAATTGATAGCTGGCTTTTTTTATCTACAAAGGGATATTCCTAAAATAATAAAATTTAAGGCAACTAATTCATTGCGAGTTAGTTGCCTTAAATTTTATTATTTTAGGAATATCCCTTTGTAAATTACTGATAAACAGTACCCAATCTAAATATACGTTTTTTATTCAAAACCGCATACCTACACGCCTATTTTTTTCGCTTTTTTTTTAATTAGCCATTTCAGAGATGAACTTAATACGTACCAAACGGACTTCCTCTTCCGTGAAGTCATCGCCCAGTTCATCAAGCGCATCATCAATCTTATCCGTAGTAGATTCCTTGAAGTAATCGTAGATATCGAGCATATGGTCTTCGTCCATGATCTCTTCCAGGAAATAATCGATATTCAGTTTCGTTCCCGAATAAACAATCGCTTCCACTTCATCCAGCAATTCGCCGAACTCAATTCCTTTAGAAAGAGCGATATCATCCAACGCCACTTTACGGTCGATAGCCTGAATGATAGACACCTTCATCTTTGATTTATTGGCAACCGTACGTACACGTAAATCTTCGGGACGTTCTATCTCATTCTCTTCACAGTGACGCTTGATCAGTTTACAGAACTCCTCACCATAACGTTTTGCCTTTCCGGCACCCACACCGGGAATGTTCTGCAACTCATCCAATGTTACCGGATAGATAGTAGCCATCGCTTCCAAAGACGGATCCTGGAATATCACATAGGGCGGAACTTCCAGTTTTTTCGAGAGCTTCTTCCGCAAATCTTTCAACATTGAATAAAGAGCCGGATCCACCGCACAAGAGCCACCGCCACGTGCCGGTGCTTCCTCTTCAGTCTCTTCAAAGTCGTTATCTTCAGTAATCTTGAATGATTTCGGCTTCTTCAGAAATTTGTGTCCCTCTTCCGTTACCTTCAGAAGTCCATAATGTTCCACGTCTTTGCTCAAGTAACCTCCAATCAACGCCTGACGGATCACCGCATTCCACGTCTTATCCTCTTCGCCCATACCGGAACCGAACACCTCCAGGTCTTCATGCAAATGAGCCTGCACTTCTGAAGTTTCTCTACCTTGTAGTATGTCTATAATATAATCTGCTTTAAAATTTTCTTTCACCGCGATAATCGCTTCAATCACGGTACACAATAAATCTTGAGCCTCCACTTGTTTTTTAGGGTTTAAACAGTTGTCACAATTTCCACAATTTTCTTCCGTGTACTCCTCACCAAAATAATGTAGTAATGTCTTGCGTCGGCATACGGAAGATTCGGCATAAGCAGCGGTTTCCAACAGAAGCTGCTTGCCAATTTCCTGCTCTGCCACAGGTTTTCCTTGCATGAACTTTTCCAGTTTCTGCAAGTCTTTGTTTGTATAAAAGGTTATGCACTGACCTTCACCGCCATCTCTACCGGCGCGCCCGGTCTCCTGGTAATACCCTTCCAGACTCTTTGGAATATCGTAGTGAATCACGAACCTCACGTCCGGCTTGTCAATTCCCATACCGAAAGCGATAGTCGCTACAATAACGTCCACTTTTTCCATCAGGAAATCATCCTGATTCTTGGTCCTGGTCAACGAATCCATTCCAGCATGATAAGGACGCGCATTGATACCGTTTGCCTGCAGGATTTCAGCAAGTTCCTCCACTTTTTTCCGGCTAAGGCAATAGATAATGCCCGATTTCTCCGGATTGTTTTTGATAAACTTGATAATATCCCTGTCAATATTAGCGGTCTTCGCACGTACCTCATAATAAAGGTTCGGACGGTTGAACGAAGATTTGAAGACTTGAGCATCTACCATTCCCAGATTTTTCTGGATATCATGCTGCACCTTCGGTGTCGCCGTTGCGGTAAGCGCAATCAACGGAGCTTTACCTATTTCATTGATAATAGGGCGAATCCGCCGGTATTCCGGTCGAAAGTCATGGCCCCATTCAGAAATACAGTGAGCTTCATCCACTGCATAGAACGAAATCTTTACCGAACGCAAAAACTCTACGTTTTCTTCTTTCGTCAGCGACTCCGGCGCTACATATAGCAATTTTGTCTTTCCGGCAAGGATGTCCGACCTCACTTGGTCTATCGCGCCTTTATTTAATGAAGAATTGATAAAATGGGCGACGCCATCTTCTTCACTGAAATTGCGCATTGCATCCACTTGATTCTTCATCAACGCAATGAGCGGAGAAATTACGATTGCCGTACCTTCCATCAAGACCGAAGGTAGCTGATAGCATAAAGATTTCCCGCCACCGGTAGGCATCAGTACAAAGGTATCTTTACCATCGAGCAAGTTATTAATGATCGCTTCCTGGTTTCCCTTGAACTTATTAAATCCGAAATACTTTTTCAGTTCATCTGTTAAATTAATCTTCCCTGCCATCTTAACTAAGGTTGTTTTATTCAGTTCATGGTTTAACTTTAAGTATGTTCTCTTCTTCAAGAGAGCCAAACAAAGTTATAAACAACTTCGTAATTACCAAGCAAAATGCGACTAATATTTTCAAGAAAATACAGTTACGATCATTTTCTGTAGCCTTACTCTTTGATTTTAAGCGGTTTGTAGTCGTGCCATATTCGCTTTTTCCAGTTGCATCTTTGCATAATCCAGCGTCACCTTATACTCTTTTTTGTTCTCTGAAGGGATTTCAAACATGACATCCATCATAATTGTTTCCACAATAGAGCGCAATCCGCGGGCACCTAGCTTATATTCTACCGCCTTGTCGACGATATATTCGAAGACATCATCTTCAAATGTCAGCTTGATACCATCCATTTCAAACAGTTTGATGTACTGTTTGATGATTGAGTTTTTCGGTTCGGTAAGGATCGCACGAAGCGCATCCCGGTCCAGCGGATTCAAATAAGTCAACACCGGAAGACGTCCGATAATTTCGGGAATCAGTCCGAATGACTTCAAATCCTGTGGAGCGATGTACTGCATCATGTTATTCTTGTCTACCGTCGCTGTTTTCTGCGATGCCGTATAACCTACGACATGGGTGTTCAACCGTTGGGCGATCTTCTTCTCGATACCGTCGAACGCACCGCCGCAGATAAAGAGAATATTCTTGGTATTTACCGGAATCATCTTCTGGTCCGGATGTTTACGACCTCCCTGGGGAGGTACGTTCACCACAGAACCTTCGAGCAATTTCAGTAATCCCTGCTGTACACCTTCACCGCTCACGTCGCGAGTGATGGAAGGATTATCTCCTTTACGGGCAATTTTGTCGATCTCGTCGATAAACACGATACCCTGTTCAGCTTCAGATACATTATAATCTGCCACCTGAAGCAAACGGGTTAAAATACTTTCGATATCTTCGCCCACATAACCGGCCTCCGTCAGCACTGTAGCGTCTACAATAGTAAACGGCACGTGCAGTAACTTAGCAATCGTGCGTGCGAGCAACGTTTTCCCGGTTCCGGTACTACCCACCATAATAATGTTCGACTTTTCAATCTCCACATCATCACCGCTGTCTTTTTGCAACAAACGTTTATAATGGTTATAGACCGATACGGAAAGGAAGCGTTTCGCATCATCCTGTCCGATCACATACTGGTCGAGGAATTTCTTGATTTCTACCGGTTTGGGCAGTTCTTTTAAGTTGAGCTTGGTAGCTCCTGCACTTTTCTTGCTTTCTCCCAATGCTTCCTGAGTAATCTCATAAGCCTGGGTAGCACAGCTGTCGCAAATGTAGCCGCTCATTCCCGTAATCAGGAATCCGACTTCATTCTCCGACCGTCCACAGAAGCTACACCTTTTCTTTGTTTTTGAATCAGCCATTTTTATTTCTTAATCAATACCTCATCAATCATACCGTACTCTTTCGCTTCCTGAGCTGTCATCCAGTAGTCGCGGTCAGAGTCCGCCCATACTTTATCGAAATCAGTATGCGAATGATCGGCGATGATCGTATAAAGTTCTTTCTTCAATTTCTGAATCTCACGAGCTGTGATTTCAATGTCCGATGCTTGTCCTTGCGCACCACCCATCGGTTGATGAATCATCACACGTGAGTGAGGCAATGCAGAACGTTTGCCTTCAGCACCGGCAACCAGCAATACGGCTGCCATTGAAGCTGCCATACCTGTACAGATGGTAGCAACATCGCTTGAAATAAACTGCATCGTATCATAAATGCCCAGTCCGGCATATACACTTCCGCCCGGAGAGTTGATATAGATAGAGATATCCTTACCCGGATCCACAGAATCCAGATACAACAACTGTGCCTGAAGCGTATTAGCTGTATAGTCATCAACTTGTGTACCAAGGAAAATGATGCGGTCCATCATCAAACGGGAGAAAACGTCGAGTTGAGTTACGTTCAACTGTCTTTCTTCCAGAATATAGGGATTCAAATACCCGGCCTGCGACTTAATCACATCATCCAATACCATGCCATTCATTCCTAAATGCTTGGTTGCGTATTTTCTAAAATCATCCATGTTAATTGTTCCTTTCTTATAAATTAAAAATAAACGTAAGTACAAAGAAACGAAAAAGAATACAGAGACACAAAAAAACACAGAGTTATAATTTTATAAAAACTCTGTGTTTCTGTGACTTTATATTTTATTCAACCGAATGATTACTCAAACATTTTATTGAATTCTTCGATCGAAACGTTCTTGTTTTCCAAAGTAACCTGTGCTTTCAGAGCAGCAGCAAGCTTCACTTCTACCACACGACTTACCAAATTATTGATAGTTTCTTTCTTCTTCAACATTTCCTGTGCATAGTTGTCAAGCACATCGTCAGGAATAGACAACATACCGTATTGAGCAAACTGTGCCTTTGTTGTTTCTCTAGCCATCTTCAGAACATCTTCCTGTTCTACTTTGATATCGTTTGCTTCAACCAACTGTTCCTTAATCAGGTGCCAAGTCAGTTCTTCAATGCTCTTATCATAGTTTTCAGCAACATATTCTTCTCCCTTTTCTTCGTTGTTCAGCAACATGATACGTTTCAGCAGGGCATCAGAGAATTCCAGTTTACCTACTTTTTCCATCATCACCTTGCGAATGTCGATCAGGAATTTATAATCGCTGTCAGCCACAAATCTAGCTGCGATTTCTTCTTTAATCTTAGCGCGGAATTCTTCTTCAGTCTTCACAATACCTTCGCCGAATGCCTGGTCGAATACTTCCTGTGTCAATTCACCCGGAACAAAACGAGTGATTTCTTCTACCTGGAAGCTGAAATCAGACTTCACGTCTTTTGCAATTTCCTTGTCAATCTTCAACAAAGAACCCAGTTCAGCAGCATGTCCGTCATAAGCCACATTCGGATTGAACACCAATACATCATTTACTTTTGCATTAGCAAAAATAGCTTTCTGATCGTCGTTCTTCATGTAAGCAGGCATCAATACTGCAGCTTCTACCTGGATACCACCTTCTTTTGTGTTGCCTTCTTCGTCCAACTGTGCCAGCAGACCTTTCAGCATATCATTATCTTCGTAAGCGTCTACCTTATCATACTTGCCAGTGCGTTGAGTATACATCTTCACCTGGTTGTCGATCATTTCGTCAGAAACTTCGATAGTATAATAATCTACTTTATCTTTAGCACTTACTTCTGCTTTAAATTCAGGTGCCAAAGCGATGTCGAATACGAAATCGAATTCTTCCATTGTATCGAAATCAATATTCTGTTGCTTTTCCTCGTTAGGCAACGGCTCGCCCAACATATTCACCTTATTTTCTTTAATATAATTGTAAACAGCTTCTTGCAGTGCTTTATTCACAACCTCTGCAATTACCGACTTACCATACATCTTTTTAATAAGACTTGTCGGAACCATACCTTTACGGAATCCCGGAATCTGTGCCTTCTGACGGAGTGATTTCAACTCTTTGTCTACTTTCTCCTGATAATCGGCTTTCTCAAGCTTTACAGTAAGCTCTGCGCTTACTTTGTCAATGTTTTGTAATGAAACGTTCATTCTGACAATTATTTATTTGATTTATACTTTGTTCTATACTCAAAGAGGGTGCAAAATTAGTGCTAATCTTTCAAATTTCAAAAGACATTGCAGATTTATTTCAGCAACGCCACCCATCTTTCACACATCTTTTATCAATATTTCACTGATATTCCATCTATAAACAAGATAAAATCACCATCAACACCCACCCCGCCAGGTTCCCCCGGCCTACTTTTTTTCTGATAATCCGCAAATTAACCTTCCAAAAAGATGGTTAATCCAAAAATTATTCTTTTCTTTGTTGCGGATTGATGGACCATTAGTTTCTCGATTTGATTACAAGGTTTTTACTTCCGTTACCAAAACGCATTTGTAAACTCTCTGTCGTTTTAATCTTTTTATTAGTAACCATCTATCCAGAGAGTTTTATTCATTTATTTATTTTTTATCATTTTCATTATGAACATTTATGTTGGAAACCTTAACTACCGTGTTAAGGAAGGAGATCTGCAACAAGTGATGGAAGATTACGGAGCAGTATCATCAGTTAAAGTTGTTATGGACCGTGAAACCGGTAAATCCAAAGGATTCGCTTTCATCGAAATGGAAGACGATGCTGCAGCTGCTAAAGCTATCGCTGAATTGAACGGAGCTGAGTACATGGGCCGCACCATGGTAGTTAAAGAAGCTAGACCTAAAGCTTAAATGCCGACGCTACATAGCTAAGAAAAAAGAAACTTCTGCCACCCGATGACAGAAGTTTTTTTATTGCCTATATATAATCAGCCTTCCATATTCTGTACTTCCAGCTCCTTCACCTTACGAAGCAAGTCTGAGGCGAAAATAAAGTTATTCAGACGTTCGTTGGTAGAAGTGAAGATATCGTCTTTCGTCCCTTCCCACTCCTTGTGACCTTCATAAATATAAATCACCTTCTCACCGATTCCCAAAACGGAATTCATGTCATGCGTATTAATAATGGTGGTCATATTATATTCCTGAGTGATGTCATGAATCAAGTCATCAATCACCAATGAGGTTTTCGGGTCTAGTCCCGAGTTCGGCTCGTCGCAGAACAAATATTGCGGATTCAAAGAAATAGCACGTGCAATAGCTACACGTTTCTGCATACCTCCACTGATTTCTCCGGGATACTTGTCTTTCGCTTCGGACAGGTTGACACGATCCAGGCAGAACATAGCCCGTTTGGTACGGTCGCGCAACGTATCGTTGCTAAACATATTCAAAGGAAACATCACATTATCCAACACCGACATGGAATCGAAAAGAGCCGCACTCTGGAAGATCATTCCCATCTCCTTGCGAAGCATCTTTTTCTCTTTCTTCCCCATCAGCACAAGGTTACGTCCGTCATACAAGACCTCCCCTTTCTCCGGTGTGAGCAACCCCACAATACATTTCATCAACACCGTCTTTCCGGAACCACTCTGACCGATAATCAAGTTCGTCTTTCCGTTCTCAAAAGTTGCATTGATATCACTCAATACTGTTTTGTCATCAAATGATTTATAAAGTCCTTTAATATCAATCATCCCATCAAAAGTTTAGTTAATACCAAGTCCGCAAACAAAATCAACACACTGCTGGATACTACGGAATCCGTCGAGGCTTTTCCCACAGCAATCGAACCACCATCCACCGTATATCCGAAGAAAGCGGATACACTTGCAATGATAAAGGCGAAGAAGAGAGATTTGATGATACCCGCCCAGATAAACCATTCGTTAAACATATATTGCAAACCATATTCCAGATCGACGGCATTCATCACACCGGCAAACCAACAGGTACAAAAAGCACCGATAATCCCGGCAAAAATACTGAACGTCACCAATATAGGAATAACAGTCACCATTGCTGTAATTTTAGGCAATATCAGATAATTGGCCGAATTGACTCCCATGATTTCAAGCGCGTCGATCTGCTGTGTCACCCGCATGGTTCCCAGTTCCGAAGCAATATTCGATCCGACCTTTCCCGCAAGAATCAGACACATGATAGAAGAAGAAAACTCCAACAACATAATCTCACGTGTCACATATCCCACTGTCCAACGGGGCATCCACGGACTTTCGATATTCAACTTAATCTGAATGGTAATCACCGCGCCGATGAAAAACGAAATCAGCAGGACGATACCGATGGAGTTTACACCTAGCTGCTCCAACTCGTTTAGGTATTGCCGGAAAAACATACGCATCCGCTCGGGACGGGAAAAAGTCCGCCCCATCAGCATAAAATATCTTCCGACGGTTCTCAATGCTTTTATCATAACTCACACTATTTGTCTGCAAATGTACA
>OAVJ01000111.1_pt1 | contig 70640 bp, 63 predicted proteins | sample 1516901 | NCBI WGS metagenome assembly OAVJ01 (sample SAMEA2580073, study PRJEB22360) | human gut metagenome | biome: human gut; feature: human-associated habitat; material: faeces | place: Denmark | collected 2008/2010 | reverse complement strand
AATTATTGGAAATGTCATTAACTTTATACTTAACGCTGTTTTTCTCTTTGTAATGGACTGGGGCGTCATGGGTGTTGCCACAGCAACGGTTATTTCACGTATTATCAATCTGATTATTGTTGCCACAATGGGCGCTGTGCTCATCAAGGCAAAGGACAGTCCCGAGCGCATAGCTCCCGGAAAAATTCTCGGACAGATTATAAAGATTGGCTTCCCGTCTGCCTGTGAAACCGCGCTTTACAATATCGCAATGACTCTTGTAGTGCGATTCATGAACCAGATGGATGCTGACGGACTGAACGTCACTGCGCGCTCTTATGCCACACAGATTGCTAACTTTTCGTACTGTATCGGTGCTGCCTTAGCTCAGGCAAATGCCATCCTGACCGGCTGGCATATCGGAGCAAAGGAGTATGACGAATGTGATAGGGGCACTCGCAAGGCCGCTATCTACGGTGTGATTACGGCATCCTGCCTTTCTATCACATTTGCGCTTTTAGGTAACTACATTGTGCGGATCTTCACGAATGATGTACAGATGATAAATCTTGTCACAAAGCTTCTCGCCATCGATATTGTGCTGGAGTTTGGAAGAGTCACCAATCTGGTATATGGTCAGGCACTGAAGACAAGCGGTGACGCCGTATTCCCGGTTGTCATGGGTGCTGTTTTCATGTACCTTGCGGCGGTCGGTGGAACATACTTCTTCGGACTTCATCTGGGGCTTCTCGCAGTCGGTGCTTACATCGGACTCGCAAGTGACGAGTGCATCAGGGCCGTCGGTATGGTGCTACGCTGGAAGAGCGGAAAGTGGAAGAATAAGGGACTGGTTGATTAGAGCTAACAATATAAAATTGCAATCGAGTAGGAGGGAAAATTAAATAAATTTTCCCGACCTCTCACACCGCCGTGCGTACCGTTCGGTACACGGCGGTTCAATCAACTTAACAAGTGGCACACCTTTTGGTGTAGTAATCTAACATTGAGTATAGCACTTCAAACGGGGCCAGTAATCCGTTTTAAGAAACACTGATCATCTACATAGGAAACAGCCACTTTACGACACGGTGGCGTAAAGTGGCTGTTCTTCTGCACTAGCCTAGATTACCTGATGATCCCAATCAACTAATTTTTTGAGATAAAATTTTGAAATACTTCATATGGTGAGAGTTGCCCAAAATAACATTAGTTTTCTCATCCTATTTTCCCCTAAACATAACATGCTTGAAAATATATCAAAAAATATAAATCCCAAGTCATAACTGACGGAAATACCTGCTATGTAGTTACTAAATCAAGCTAATCTTCCGGCCACATCATTTTCTTATCCTCATCGGACATCTTTATATATACAGAAATCAATTTTTCATATATTGTTTTTGCCATCCGGCAGCTTCTTTCCGAGGCCAAATTAATATTATTTGTGTTAGTATAATTTTCATGGGGACAACAGCCCAAGCATAAATTTTGTGCCCAACACTTAGAACATTTATCTCTATTTCTTACGTTTATCATCTTGAGGAATTTACTGTTGTCTGATCCTGTCCAAATATTACCCAATGCGAATTTTCTTTCCCCCACAAAGCGATGGCAAGGATAAAGAGTTCCATCAATGTCTACCGCAAACATTGTTCTTCCTGCACCGCATCCATTATTTCGAACATTCCCAAATTCTATTTTTTCTAAAGCATTTACCAAATCTGTCATTTTTTTTGCTTTTGCATATTGCTTTGTCAAAATAAGCTCTTCGAAATAAAAAATATAGTTTATGTATTCAGATAAAATTTTGTCAAATTGTTCATCATCTACCATGTTTTGAGCTATAGCTATTGGTATAGCGCGAAACTCTAATTCGTTAAGATGGTTAAATATTTCTTTATAATCAGAATTATCTGGTGTAACAGTCGCACGAGCAGTTACCAAATTCATATGTCTCATAGATTTAGTTTTCTCTACAATAACATCATAGGAACCCTTCTTATTGCGAAAGAATCGATTCATGTCATTTTTTTCTTTTGTTCCATCCAAACTTATTTGACAGACAATTTTGTTTTCTGTCAAATACTTTTCTATGTTATCAGTTATTAACGTTCCATTTGTAGTAATTGTATATGAAAACTTTTTACCAGTATCTGCAGAAATCTGTTTGCAGTATTCAACAACTTTTTTTAACAACGGAAAATTTAATAGTGGCTCTCCACCTAAGAATGCAATATGTAATAACTCATCAGTACTATTTTTTACCAAGTAGTCGATAGCTTGAAAGGCAACGTTTTCCGTCATAATACCTTTATTATTATACTCGCCTCCTTCTCCATAGCAATAAGAGCATCTCATATTGCATTCTTGTGCCAGCATCAATGTCAATGCAGAAAAATTTGCTTTCTCTATCTCTTGAGACTCATCATGACTTACTTCATTTCTACAAAGTAATTTTTCATTCTCCATATCAGTTAAAAGCTCAATTGATTTATCTTCTGTAAGATCTATCTTTAATGCTTCTTTTATACTTTCAACCGTACTACCATTTAATTGTAATAACTTAGATACGGTATTATCAATTTCAAAAAGCCCACTTGCATAAATAGTATATAAATATTTTCTTCTCTCAACCTCAAAAATCTTATAAGGATAAAAATATATTTTATCTGTATTTAACATTATCATTTCTCCTCGTATAATAATTATTATAGAGAAGGGGCCTATCCATCTATGATGAACAGACCCTTCTCTTTTTCTTAGCTAAAAACATCCCATGACCATTCATCGCAGATGATACAAGGCCAACGATTCTCTTTGTTTTCTTTGCTGTTAATGCGCTTAAACATTCTATCCTACCTCCTTTTCTCATGTATATTTATTAGTAAATTTGCCAAAAAGCAAATACTAATCTAATTCACACTGCAATCCAGTTCATTTATTTTATTTATTAATGTCAATTTTACTCCCAACAAGGCAATGATTAGAAGAATTGCAATTTTCAAAAATGCATCTGTCAGAGCTGGATTTCTTCCCATAATGGGTGTTTGCATAAATGCAACTAAACTTCCAATAATAATAGGTATCGAAACTGATTTTTTGGTCATTCCTATTATATATGGGAAAAGTGATAGAACAGATCCCAAAATCACAGAAATAATCATTTCTTTAATCCCGTAAATTATAAGCTCTAATGTAATAGTACTTGCAGTTACATCAAATATCGCTTCTGCTATTGTCACATAAACAACACATAACGCATAACTAATTGCGATAGAAATTCCCGTAAAGGAACATACCATAGCTAATTTAGTAAGAATTATTTTTTCTCTTTTTATGGGATAGGTAAACATCAGCAAAATAGTTCTATCCTTATATTCGCCAATAATATATTTGGCTGTTAATACTGATGAAAATATCACAAATGTACCTGTTACTAATAAATTAAGCATTCTTATAATACTATCATATGTATCTTTTGTCTGTTTTGGATCTGTCATTGAATCAATAAGAGAAACAGTAATAAATGCAATAATACATACTGTTGCTATAAAAATACCCTTAATATATTTTGTTAACTTATATTTTTTTATCTCTAATTTCATTAGATGTTTCAAGCCAAGCTCCTCCTTGTGGTTTTAAAAAAGAACTCTTCTAAGCTGTTCTGTTTTTTCTGGATACTTTCCACACCTATACCATATTTCATCAAAGCACTGCTGATCTCTTTTCCACTTTTTGATAAATCAAACACCTGAATGATTCCATCTGATATAACTCGAAATTGCTTAATTTGTAAAATTTCATCCAGTATATATCCTGCTTTTTCCGCATTATCTGTTTCAATTTCTATATAAGCCGCATTTTGCTCGTGGATGTCTTTCATAGAGATTTCCTGTATCATATTTCCATCTTTCATAATTCCAACAGTATCTGCTAACAATTCCATCTCGGAAAGAATATGGCTGGAAATAATAACGGTGATCCCATGTTCTTTATTAAGTTCTTGTATTAATCTTCTTATTTCTATAATCCCATCCGGATCCAAACCATTTATAGGTTCATCCAATATTAAAATTTCAGGACGAGTCAGTATTGCACGTGCTATTGCTAACCGTTGTTTCATCCCTATAGAATATTGCGACACATGTTTCCCATCAATGTTTTTTAATGAGACCAAGCCTAAAACTTTATCTATTTCTTCTAAATTAGGATATCCCATATATTCACAATGCAGTTCTAAATTTTCTCTTCCTGTTAACTGTTCATAAAAATACGGATTTTCTATAATTGCTCCAACCTTACGTAATGTCTGATAACCATTTTTTTGAACAGATACTCCATCAATCGTAAATTCACCCATATCTGGTTTTGTAAGATTAAGCAACATTTTCAACATTGTACTCTTTCCTGCCCCATTTGGCCCTACTAAACCATAGATTTCACCGTTAACCACATGCATACTTACATCGTTAACAACTTTACGATTTTTATATTGTTTCGTCAGATGTTCTCCCACTATTTTGTATTCTTTCATCGCCTCGCCTCCGAACTAATAATAAGTATAAGCTCTGTTTTTCTCTTTTTTATTTTTTAAATATCACTTTTTTATCACTTTTTTATCTTCCAATTAAAAACAGTTTGTTTATGAGGAATACTTTTTACCAGAATATCACTATTCATACCGTTTGCCAGATTTTTTGATATTGCTAACCCCAAACCGCTACTTTCATAGTTTTTATTCGTATCACTTAATGTATATGATCTATTGAAAATTTTTTCAATTTCAATATTCTCAATTCCCTGACCATGATCCTCGAATAAAACATAAACTTCTTTTTCCTTTTCTTCTACAGTGATACCTAAATACTTTCCATCGTCTCCATATTTAATTGCATTATCAATAATATTTTTAATAATTCTAATAGCAGCTTTCTTATCAATTCGGACAAAGATCGGGTATTCAGGAATATTAATTTCAACATCATACCCTTTTGTATAGAGTAAATCATAATAGCCTAAAACAATTTCTCTACATAATGAAGTGATATTATATTTTTTTATGTCGTATTTAATATCACCCGATTCAATTTGTGCTAAATTAAAAAACTGATTAATCAAACGTACACTGTTTTTTATTTTTATTGAAAGTTTATGAATTATTACAACAATTTCTTCCGGCATATCTATTTTCGATGATTTCTCTTCAAGTATTTCTATATAACCGGAAAGTACTGTCAATGGTGTTCTCAAATCATGTGATATATTTGTCATAACCTGTTGCATTGTCTCTTTCTGCTTCTTACAATTAACTTGTCCGCTATAATATGCATTCAATAAATTATTAATACTTTTTACTAATTCTTTAATAGGTACGCTTTCAGTTGAGGTTAAAATTAAACCTTGTGTTGATTTGATACTATATTCAATTTGTTCCTTAATAGAATTAAGTTCTTTCTCTAATTGATAAATTTTTCGCTTTTGCATTACGCCCCATATAATGACGCAAACCATAATTATAGTGCTTATATATTCCATACTTATTTCTCCATTTTATAACCAATTCCCCATAAAGTTTGAATATAATCCATCTTATTACTATTATCAATATTTAATTTTCCCCTCAGCCTATTCATATGAGAATTAAGGACACGTTCATTTCCATAATATGGTTCATTCCAAATCTTCAAATACATTTCTTCTTTCGAAAAGGCTCGTCCTGGATTTGATGCAAGTAACACCAATATTTCAAATTCAGTATGCGTTAAATTTATTATTTTTCCACCTCTTTCAACCTTATGTTGGTCTGTATATATTTTCAAATCTTTAATTTGAATAATTTCCTCCTCATGTGAGACATTTATATACTTTGTTGCCCTTCGTATATTAGCCTTTATTCTCGCAACAAGTTCTATGATAGAAAAAGGTTTTGTTACATAATCATCAGCTCCCAAATTTAATCCTCTGGTTTTGTCTATATCATTGTCCTTAGCAGTTATTATAATAACAGGCATTACACTTTTCTTTCTGATTGATTTCACTACATCAAAACCACTGCATCCAGGAAGCATTAAATCAATTAAAGCCAGATCATAAGACTCCTGTTCTAATGCTGAGATTGCACTTTCTCCTGTATAAACTGGTAAAACTTCATATCCTTCTCCCGAAAGATAATCTGTTACCATTTCACTAATATTTATATCGTCTTCCACTATTAGAATTTTGTACACATTTCTTCCTCCATTCGTTAATACTATAGCTACTATTATAATTTCATTCCGTTCATCCAGCTAGTACTTATCCTGAATTATTCACGACACTGTGATTTTGCTATTTAACACAGGACCATAGTCTTGAATCCGCTCATAGTACCTCATTCTGCCAGAGAACTGCCTAAAAAAGGGCAGACTATCCCTGTTGCATTGATAAGAGGTCATTTGTGAGGATATCAAGGTTCGTTGATTGTTGTCATTCAAACTGTGGGTGCAGATTCCGGATGTTTTCCAGTGTCTCATAGAATTATTTCTTATATGGGAAACTGCTGCATAGTTTGAAATATTTATATCGTGCTGATTTGACTCCCCTTGCTGTTCAGCTATACACTTTCCACTATCTGGACATGTTCGGGACTTGCACCCGTTAGAGCGCGCCCATGGCGCGCAAACATATAAAAAGGAACCTGTTGGTTCCTTTTTTCATTTACCTGCTCATAAACAAGTGCTCTCTGAATATCTCCCGAAACAGCTTATCGGCACTCCAAAATACATTATCAGGTGTCACGACAGCCTTACATCCGATTGGTTCGATACCTGCCTTCTTATATTCCGCCAGAAAAATATCCATTTGTGATGAATTAATACCTGAAAAGACCAGAAGCTCCGCCGGAAAATCTGCTCCGCTATATCTTGAACCATCCTTTTTGAATCCGGTTATTCCGGCTATCGCACCGAGCTTCTGTCCGTAATCTGATTTTTCCACCTGCTGCACCGATATTCCAAGAGTTTTGCACAGGGCTTTTATTTTTTCCACTTTTTGAGCTGCTACACTAAATAACAGTATTTTTTGCGTAGATTTCTGCTGCATTCTTAATATCTCCTAATTCAAGGCAATTATGTTTGTAACTATATCAGTTTTTTTCTCAGCGGTTCTGAATAGTTACTAAATTATCTCATATTGCATCAGCTCGTATTTCAGTCTGCTTCCCTCCATTATTTCCGGTGGGAGCAGTGCCCTTGCCACAAGCTTCAGATCGTCTGATTCAATATCGCATCTCTTTAGATTTGCATAGTCTCCGTCTATGGACACTACCTCGTAATACCATGTTTCCATGTGTTTTCCTCCTAAATTTCATTTTCCAAAGCATCTACTGATAATTCCAATTCACTTTGTTCTTTGCTTTACTGTAAGTGGAGCAGGTGTAATTGTCCTGTGCATTGGTGTACTTTCCTGTAGGATTACCGTTTTTGTCCTTCTTTTCATAACCGCCGGTGCTTTGTGTCACCGCTTTGCTCATCATCACGGGATAATCTCTCGTAGAGTGCTGTGATTTTGTTTAGTTCCGGTTGTTTGGTTTTCATAAGATTCTCCTTTTAAAACAAACAACCAGCTTATCTGTGGTTTTATTCTACCACGAATAAGCTGGTTTGTGTAAAAATAATTATTGTCTCACTAATAGGCGATTGATTTACCATATATCTAAACTATCTTCCTAATCCACCCAAGCCTGCATCTCGTTATCCAAGACCAACCGGGCATACTCCATAGGGTTGTCAATGGCAAATAATGTGGAGGATACAACTAGTACACCGAGTAATATTTTCCAGCTAAATGCATTGATAAAATCGTACAAAATGAGTATAATAATAGTACGAAGAAAGGAAGTGGTGATATGTCAATTACAGCAACTGAATTGAAAAATAATCTTGGAAAATATTTATTATTATCTGCAAAAGAAGATGTTTTTATCACAAAGAACGGAAAGGTAGTGGCAAAACTGACAAATCCACATCAGGACAGAGTAGAAGTAGCAAAATCCCTGTTTGGAATCTTACCAAAGGATGCAGACCTGAATGAAGCAAAAGAAGAAAGGCTTGGTGCAAAATAGATGAGGATTCTTGCAGATACAAATGTGATAATAGATGCCCTGACTTCAAGAGAGCCATGGAATAAAAGTGCAGAAGAAATATTTCTTATGGCAGCAAATCATACAATCGAAATGTACATTACTGCAAGTTCAGCAACAGACATCTATTATCTTATAAGGAAACATTTGCATAACACAGAAGCGGCAAAGATGATAATGGGAAAGCTTTATTCATTGACTGGAATATTAGAGGTTACTGCGGATGACTGCATGGATGCACTTGCATCTGCAATCAGTGACTATGAGGATGCAGTTGTTGAAAAGGTGGCATCCAGAAAAGATATGGATTATATTGTCACAAGAAATATAAAAGATTATCAGGCAGGTGGAACAAAGATAATTCTGCCAGATGATTTTGTGAAACTTGTTGAAGAGGAATAATTTTTACCACCAAATCGTCAAATACCGATTTTGTTAAACTCTTTCTATGCTCCATCCTCTGCCTTATTGCAGTCGATTCGTAAAAGCATATTATCATTAGAACGTGAAACACATTACAGCCTCCTGCCGCATTTGGGACAGAATTCGAAGTCCTCTGTAGTTGTATATCCACAATTGCTACATCTTTTTATTGTGTTTCCACTTCCATTTTCAAAGCCGTAACCATACTGCGGATTTACACGCTGCAAATGCTGTGGCAATATCTCCACGTCCTCGCCTCTTGCTATCCTGCGTCCTATTTCCGGATCAAGCTCGTAAAGCGCATTACAGCATGTGGTCTGCACATAGTAGTGCCTGTTCCATTTAAAACACGGAATGAAGAACAGTGACAGCACCATGTATGTCATATACACCTGATACCTGCCATACCTGCCACATTCATCGCAGGTAATGACCTGATTGAAGTCAAAGTCCTTCCTGCCGTCCGTTATTCCCATCATAAAAAACATATATGATGCCTCCGTTTATCTGTGCCACAATCCCCAGAAGTCTCCAAGCGACTCTCTCGTATGAAATCCCCGCTCATCCCCAACTACCGGTATTGATTTGGCATCCATTTTCTCTATATTTACATAAGTACCCTGACTCACCATTGCAAATACCCTGTCTATCTGCTCCTCTGTGCCCTGTATTTCCATAAATACCGAGCCGTCAGGGTCATTTCTCACCCAGCCTGTTGCCCCAACGCTTTCTGCCGCGTGCTCTGTTCTGTAGCGGAAACCTACTCCCTGCACAGAGCCGTACACTCTTATCTGCTTTCTGATGATTTTGCTGTCGTAATCACTCATATGCACTCACTTCCCTGATACACATTATTTTCAGTCTACAATAGCCCTGCAAACAACCTCATAATTGACTGCCCCAGCCTTCGTCTTGCACTTCTTCCGGTCCTGTACTTCTCCGTCACCTCCGCAGACTCAGTGAAAAGCCTGATAAAATCATCCCTGATTTCATGCACCACTTCACAATCCGCCATAAAACAGCCATTTTCAAAGTGATGATAAAGGCTTCTGTAGTCAAGATTTATGGTACCGCAGGTTGCCATTATATCGTCTGCCACACTCATCTTTGCATGGCAAAAGCCCGGTGTCCACTCAAAAATCCTCACACCATGCTTCACAAGCTGGTTGTAGAATGAGCGTGTCACGCTGTATATTGGTTTCTTATCAGGTATGCCCGGCGTGATGATGCGCACGTCAACTCCACGCTTGGCGGCAAGTGTCAGCGCATGGCTCATCTCATCGGTAATGATAAGGTAAGGAGTGATAAACCAGCAATAACGCTGTGCCTTGTTTGCCATGCTGATATAGACATCCTCCCCCACCTGCTCGTTATCGAGAGGGCTGTCTGCATATGGCTGGATATATCCACTCTGTTTTGCCTCATAATCATAGTGTAGCAGATATTGCGATACATCCACCTCGCGCGGTACCTTGCGCTCTGATGCATTCCACATCTCGAGAAATGCGATGGTAAACGACTTGACAGCATCTCCCTCGAGCCTGATTCCCGTATCCTTCCAGATTCCGTATGGGTGTGTCACATTGAAGTACTCATTTGCCAGATTATAGCCGCCGGTATATGCGATTTTTCCATCAATTACCGTGATTTTTCTATGGTCACGATTGTTTAAAAACATGTTAAAGGCAGGTGCAACCGGGTTGAACACCCTGCATTTGATGCCAAGCTTCTCCATCTTTTCCGAGAAATCCCTGTCTATGAAAAAGATTGAGCCCATATCATCATAAAACACCCTTACCTCGACTCCTGCCTGCACGCGCTCCGTGAGCACCTTCTGGATACGGTGCCACGATTCCTTGTCCTCTATGGCGTGATACTCCATGAAAATAAATTTCCTGGCCTTTGATAAATCGCTAAGCTGCGCTTCGAGTCCCTTTGACGCCTGATCATAATATGTCACATCCGTGTTCTGATATACCGGATATAATGCATTTTTTGCCAGGTATGTTGAAATTCCCGCTGCCTGTGGCACCTTTTCATACATATCGGATAGTATGTCTGCGTTTTCAGGCAGACATGGAAGAAGCATGGAATCCACCTCTTCAAACCGTGCACGCATCTTATTCGGTGCGCCGTTTAGTCCGACTAACAGGTAAAGTGACACTCCCATTATCGGAAATGCCAGTATCAGTATAATCCACGGTGTAGTCATGGATGCGGTCTGCTCACGATTGTACAGTCCGAGCACAAGTATGATTGCCAGGACGCTTGTGGTCGTGTTTATTGCTGCCGCATATTCATTTAGCCTTGTAAACATATAGACCATGAAAACTGCCTGCAATAATATCGCAAGCACTGAAAAAAACATTCTCTTTAAACCATTCTGTGTTTTTTTAGTTCCCTCGTAGGTTTTTTCCTTCATCTGTTATGCCTCCATTATCTTACTGTCTGTAATACCAAACCTCTCCATAAATTTTTAGCCACCTTCTTATTTAAGAAGCCATTCAATTTCCTCTTTATAAGGAGGAATAGTCTTCTTCGCAGAGCCCTCCTCACAAAGCCATGGTGTTTCCAGAATCTTTGGTACATTTGCAAAGGTCTCATCATGCACCAGTCGGTGCAGTGTATCATAGCCGATGGTTCCCTTGCCTATATTTGCATGCCTGTCATTGTGTGCTCCAAGAGGATTTAAGCTGTCATTCACATGAAATACCGCTATCTGCTCAAGTCCTATCACCCTGTCAAACTCCGCAAAAACATCATCATAATGGTTCACAATATCGTATCCTGCATCATTTACATGGCACGTATCGAAGCAGACACGCAGTCTTTCTTTCCTGTCCACTCCATCATAGATTGCCTTAAGCTCCTCAAAGGAACGGCCTATTTCACTGCCCTTTCCTGCCATCGTCTCAAGTGCGATAAACACATCGTCATCATTCTGATTGAGCACTGTGTTAAGTCCCTTTACAATCTGTGCGATTCCAGCCTGCTCACCGGCATTTACATGACTTCCCGGATGAAGCACCAGTATGCGGCTCTTCATTGCCGCGGTCCTTACTATCTCCTTTTCCAGAAACTCCACTGCCAGCTCGTACGTCTCAGGCTTTACGGTGTTTGCCAGATTTATGATGTATGGCGCGTGGACCACTATCTCATTTATCCCATGCTCATGTGCATATTCCCAGCCTGCGTCTATGTTGAGCTCAAAGATTTCCTTTCTTCTCGTGTTCTGTGGTGCCCCGGTGTAGAGCATAAACACATTCGCGCCATATGACGCTGCTTCCCTGGCTGATGCCAGAAACATATCTTTTCCTGCCATGCCTACGTGACAGCCTAATTTTATATCACTCATATTTTTCCTCTGTTTCATTGAATCTATATATCTATTATTTCTACTATAACACTACATCCCTGATAACTCTATCTAAATATTCTAAATTTTTACTAAACATGGCAAAAGTCATTGACATAGTATCAAAAACTACATATACTATCCTTTGCAACCACATATATTAATGGCATATAATTGCAATGTATGTGATGCATAACTACAGTTAACCAATTATTATAGAAATACGAGGGTAAATATGTTTGAAATAATTGTTGACTCTGCGGCAAACATTCCTGCAGAGCTATGTAAAAAATATAAAATCAAGGTGCTATCATTTGTAAACCTTGTCAACGGAAAGGAAATGACCTGCTTTGAGCCTGACCTCACACCGGAACAGGAGCGGGCAAAGGGTAAGGAATACTATGACGCGATAAGAGAAGGTGCCGAGGTAAAGACCGGACTTATCAGCAGCGGAATCTTTGAGGATACTTTTAGGGAAATCATTAAGGCTGACAAGGATATCCTGTATTTCTCCCTAAGTAAAAACATAAGTGGCAACTACAACTCAGCCCGTGTCGCAGCCGATGCTGTCCTTGATGATTGCAGTAACGGCAGAAAAATACGCCTGGTGGATTCATTAAATGCTTCCCTCGGACAGGGACTTCTCGCAATATACGCCAGTGAAATGCGTGAGAAGGGCATGAGCTTTGATGAGGTGGCTGACACTATAGAGACCTATCCTGCCAGATTAAACGGTGTGTTTACCGTGGGCAATTTAAAGTATATTGCAAGAACCGGCAGATTAAGCGGAACCACCGCTTTGGTTGGCAACATGCTAAGTATCAAGCCTATCCTAAGGGGCAGCAAGGACGGATATATTGTACAGTTCAGAAAATGTCGTGGCCGAAAAGCCGTATTAAATGAGCTTGTCAATCTGTTATGCGACAACATTACAGACCCTGAAAATCAGATTATCGGAGTGGCACATGCTGACGCATATGAGGATTCGCTCTATGTGATTGAACAGATTAAAAAGCGCATAAAGGTGCGCGATGTGATAAATACCACCTATGATTTCTGCACCGGAAGCCATGTTGGTCCGGAATCTTTAGCAGTATTTTTCATGGGAAAGGACAGAGAATTGGGAGCCTGATATCAGGCTCCCATTATATTTTACTTCTTAAGCTGCAGCTTTCTTGCTTTCTGATTTCTCACAGAGCTTCTTCACACCCTGAATTGCAACAAGTACACCAAGGATGAGCAGTAATACTGCAAATATAAGCTGTAATGAATTTCCAAGGTCAAGTCCTACAGAGAATAATGCCTTTGTAAGCTTGTAGATTGTCATGCCAAGTGCAGTAAATGTAACTGCCATCATGAATACCATTGGAATCCAGAGCATGCAACCCTGACGCTTTGTCTTCTTTAAGAATACTGCGCAGGCAACAAGTGCAAGTACTGATAAGAGCTGGTTAGCTGAACCAAACAGTGGCCATATCTCTGCATAGCCTACCTTTGTAAGCAGGAATGCAAGTACCAGTGTGATGATTGTTGCAAAGTATTTGTTTGTCATCAGCTTGACAAATGGACTCATATTGTCATCATCTGTGTCTGAATCAAGCCAGAACTCCTGGAATGACAGACGTCCGACTCTGGCTACTGAATCAAGTGATGTCAGAGCGAAGGCTGATACAGCAAGGTTAATCAGTGTGAACACAAGTGAGTGTGGTAAACCGAGTACTGACAGAAAGTTTGCGATAGCTCCTGCGAAAATCTGTGGCTGTGTTGTAAGTCCCTGAGCTGCTGCCTCTCCCTTACCGAATGATGCTACTGCGATAAGTGCAAGGATTGCAAGCATACTCTCCATAAGCATGGCACCGAATGAAACTGGAAGCATGTTCTTCTCATTCTTTATCTGCTTAGATGCAGTACCTGATGATACAAGTGAATGGAAACCTGAAACTGCACCACAGGCGATTGTTACGAATAAGATTGGGAACAGATACTGTGGGTTTCCGTTTGCATCAGGGATTGCAAATGCTGTGAAAGCATCAAGGTTACAAGCAGGATTTGCAACAAATACACCGATTACCGCACCTACGATCATGAAGATTAACAGGTAGCTGTTAAGGTAATCACGTGGCTGAAGCAGTGCCCATACAGGTGTAACACTGGCTATAAGTATATATGCAAATATAATTATGTGCCATACGCTAAGGTTTAAATACATTGGGAAATTGAGTCCCAGTGCTATAGCTACTATAAGTAATGCGATTGCAACAAGTGTGTTAATCCATTTGTTGAACTTAGAGTATTTAAGGAAGAAACCAAGTGCAACTGCTTCTATGATGAAAAGCATTGATGTAGTTGCAACTGCTCCGTTGGCTACAACCTTTGTAACCTCACCTGCTTTATCAGCAGCAAAGCCATTGAAGGTTCCGGCTACGACATCTGCGAAGGCTGCAACAACAAGTATACAGAACAGCCAGCAGAATAACAGGAATAATTTCTTTCCTAATTTACCGATGTACTCCTCGATGATGTAACCGATTGTACGACCCTTGTTCTTAACTGAAGCGTACATAGATGCAAAGTCCTGAACAGCTCCAAAGAATACACCACCAATTAATATCCAAAGCAGAACCGGAAGCCATCCGAAAATAGCTGCCTGAATTGGTCCGTTGATTGGGCCTGCACCTGCTATAGATGCAAACTGATGTCCGAATACTACATTGGTATCGGCCGGTACATAGTCTACTCCGTCCTCCATCTCGTAGGCAGGAGTCTTGGCATTTGGATCAATGCCCCATTTGTTTTGCAGATAACGGCCATATAATAAGTATGCTCCACCGAGCACAACAATGGCTATTACCATCATTAAGATTCCACTCATATTATTACCTCTTTCTTTTGTTTATCTTAATTTTATTTGTATATTATATTTACTCTTTTTTTAGCAAATTTCAATAAATATTTTATACATAATTTATTTTTTATTTCTATAATTTTTGTTTAATTTACCAATCGGTTATAATAGGTATTCATTCTCTTTATGCTGTCTTTGTCTCAGCGGCTTCTTCTGCCTTTTTAGCAGCCATTTTGTCCTTTAATGCAAAGGCTCCGGCAAGCAGTGTGCCTGAGATTGAATGCCATGTACATGACACTGCACAGATGATGGCTGATTCAGGTGTTGAAGCAAACTGTGCTGTAGTGGTAGCAAGGTTTGTGGCAAGACCTGCATTCTGCATACCAACCTCGATAGAGATGGTTCTCTTCTTGGCTGTGTTCATGCCTACCAGCTTTCCTGCACCGTATCCAAGCAGATATCCAAGTCCGTTATGTAACAGAACTGCCGCAAAAATTACTACTCCTGATGTAAAGAACTTTGAGCCCTGTGATGATACAACACCACCTACAACGAATGCCAGGCCAAGCACCGCAATACCCGGCATGACCTTCTGAGCCTCGGCAAATGCCTTTTTCTTTCCAAGCAGGTAGTTGAGTAAAAATCCAACCGCTACAGGAAAGATTACAGTCTCAATGATTGACACAAACATCGGAAGCGCCTTGATTGAGACATGTGTTCCGCTTGCAAGAAATGATACCAGAAGCGGTGTCATAAATGGTGAGAGCAATGTGGAAACTGTTGTCATTCCAACTGAGAATGCCACATCACCACCGCAGAGGTATGACATAATGTTTGAAGAAACACCACCGGGACAGCAGCCTACGAGGATAAGTCCAAGTGCGATTCCGTCAGGCAGATTCAATGCCTTTGAGATACCAAATGCGAGAAACGGCATGATAAGATACTGTGCGATTGCACCTACACATATATCAAATGGTCTCTGTGCAAGTATCTTGAAATCCTGTGTCGTAAGTGTAAGTCCCATACTAAACATGATGATTCCGATAATGATTGACTGACATGTGAACTTGTTGGATACCGGATCCACAAACAGCATCTGATTTACCCAGGCCATCAGATTCGGAACCAGAAATGTGACTACAGCGATTGCTATGACAACTATCGATGTGTAGTCTGATAAAAATTTACTTACTTTTTGTAATGCTTTCATTGTAAGCCTCCTTAACATTTTTCTGCTCACTAAAACTCTTTTATGGAATTAAAAAATCCCTTTCCAGATTGACATAATCTGAAAAGGGACGAAATAATCCGCGTTACCACCCTGATTCCACAGTGTATTACTGTGACACTCTGCATACCAGCATATGCTTTCCATATAACGGTGGACACCGGCGAGGTTTACAGACACACTTAATGCTTTCAGCCCGCTTCTTAGAGAGGATATTCCAATCTGATCATTGCCTGTTCGCACCGCCCACAGGCTCTCTGAAAATAAATACAAATCGGACCTTGTTCTCATCAACGAATTTTGGTGAACATATTTATTTAAATCTTGTTTTGTATTATAGCCCTCTGACACTATATGTCAAGAGAATGATACAAATTTGTACTATAACATTTATTTATAGTTTCTATTCATACTCTTTATTCTTATTATTTATTCGTAATCTTTGTTGTTATACTCATCATTCCATGACTGCTGTTGTGATGTACCGTAGGAATTTTGAGCATCCCCGCCCTGTGCTGTGCCATACGGATTCTGACCATACTGCTGGTTTGCTCCGTTTCCGTACATGTTCTGGCCGTACTGCTGATTTGTGCCATTTCCGTACATGTTCTGGCCATACTGCTGATTTGCCCCGTTTCCGTACATGTTCTGGCCGTACTGCTGATTTGCTCCGTTTCCGTACATGTTCTGACCATACTGCTGACCATATCCGTTTGAACCGTATGGATTATAGTAGTTATTATTACTATTGTATCCATCTCCCACATAAACAATGTTTTTGTTGAAGGCAATAATACAGATAAAAATCACATTGAGGAATATAAGTCCGCAGGCAAATCCTGCTCCCTTGCCAAACGCATGTGCCAGTCCGACACAGCAGAGGATATTCATAACCAATGCCGCAATCATTGCTGCAATAATCAGAATAACCGCAAATATCAGCATGCCCATGTGAGCCCCGATGCGGTTTCCGGCATATCCATAGGTAGAATCATAATACGACCCCATATAACTGGATGTCATAACGGAAAGTCCTGAGGCAATAATCTCATACATCAATAAAATACATCCTGCTATACTTGCGATACTTGCCACAAGATATCCCCAGAACAGCTTCTGTTTCCCTGCAATCCTGAATTTTACATATGAGCTGTAAAACGGTACAATGGCCGCCCAGCCGTGCTCTCCTGCCTTTGCATACATAATCCATGATGCAACAATTGTCAGTACCATAACTGCCAGATTGATAAACGACTCAAAGCCGTCAATCATACTCATAATAGTATAATATGTGCTCATTTTTTCTCCCTTTCATAACCAAAGTTTATTTGTTATTCAAAGTATACATCACCACAGGTCAGAGTGCAATAATTAAAAAGCTTTTCATATTTTTCATACATCGCTTTTGGCACCCTTGACAAACCCCTTCTTAAACAGCTATAATATCGTCAATTGAAGCACAATTACATTTCAACAGGCTTTGATGGGAACAAGTACATTTCTGCAATACTTACAGAGAGCTGCCGGCAGGTGAGAGGCGCAAGGAAACAGATCTGGAATACATCCCGGAGCTTTGCACCGAACGTCATACCGGATGGTTAAATATCCCCGGTTCGATTAATAAGCCGCAACGTATTGGCACACGTTATAGTGCCGGAGTGTTAGCAGAATCGGCTATTTTCACTATATAATATATGTCGAATAATGTGTGACAACTCACGGAGGCATTCCTGTGCGAGCAGGATGCAAATTAAGGTGGTAACGCGAGAAATCCCCCTCGTCCTTAAATGGATGAGGGGGATATTTTATTTTTCAGAATACAGATTCATCTTATCAGGAGGAAAATCATGACAATTTATGACGAATTAGTTGCCCGCGGCCTTATCGCGCAGGTAACAGACGAAAAAGAAATCAAGGAGCTTATAAACAATGGAAAGGCTACCTTCTACATCGGCTTTGATCCTACAGCAGACAGCCTTCACGTTGGACACTTCATGGCTCTTTGCCTTATGAAGAGACTTCAGATGGCAGGAAACAAGCCTATCGTGCTTATCGGTGGAGGTACAGCACAAATCGGTGATCCATCAGGACGTACAGATATGCGCCAGATGATGACAACAGAGACTATCAACCACAACGTAGAGTGCTTCAAGAAACAGATGAGCCGCTTCATCGACTTTGGCGAGGGCAAGGCTATCATGGTAAACAACGCTGACTGGCTGATGGACTTAAACTACGTGGATGTGCTCCGCGAGGTTGGTGCTCATTTCTCAGTAAACCGTATGCTTACAGCTGAGTGCTACAAGCAGCGTATGGAAAAAGGTCTTTCCTTCCTTGAGTTTAACTACATGATCATGCAGAGCTACGATTTCTACACACTTTTCCAGAAATACGGCTGCAACATGGAGTTCGGTGGAGATGACCAGTGGAGCAACATGCTCGGTGGAACAGAGCTTATCAGACGTAAGCTTGGAAAAGACGCATACGCTATGACAATCAATCTGCTCCTAAACTCTGAGGGCAAGAAGATGGGCAAGACACAGTCAGGTGCAGTATGGCTTGATCCTAACAAGACAACACCTTTCGAGTTCTTCCAGTACTGGAGAAACGTTTCTGATGCCGATGTCCTTAAATGTATCAGAATGCTCACCTTCCTTCCTCTCGAGGAAATTGACAAGATGGAAAGCTGGGAGGGCGCACAGCTCAATGAAGCTAAGGAAATCCTGGCATTCGAGCTTACAAAGCTTGTTCACGGTGAGGAGGACGCCACAAAGGCTAAAGAGGCAAGCCATGCACTTTTCGCAGGCGGAGCCAACAATGCAAATATGCCTACAGTTACCGTTACAGCTGAGGACTTCCCTGACGGAGAGCTTGATATCATCTCTGTTCTCGTAAAAGCAGGACTTTGCGATTCAAGAGGAGACGGCCGCAGAAATATCCAGCAGGGCGGTGTTTCCGTTGCAGATGAGAAGATAACTGATATCTCTACCAAATACACTCTCGACGATTTCAAGGGTGAGGGTCTCATTATCAGACGTGGTAAAAAGAAATTTGCCAAGGTTGTAGCTGAATAGACAGAGAATCCCCGGTAGTTACTACCGGGGATTTTTACTTTCAGCCATATTTTATTTTGAAAATTCATTTGCAGGAAATTCATATGGCACAAATTTACTGCTACATATAACTGTATACTCCGTGTCTCCCGAAACCGTTTTTTGTTCTGTGCCAACACCCTCTCCACAAATCCAGTATGAACCATCATTTTTATTCTTTAGCATAATATCCCCACACTAAATTAGCATAGTGTACAATAGCCATATGTTGATAGCTGACAGGCCCTGGGTAGCTGTAATCCATAAAACTTCTAAAACAGCTCCCCAATCCAGTCCAAAAACTGGAAAAATTCTGGAAAAAAATAGCTGGAACCGCTGAAATCCCTAAAACAGCTCCCCTAACCACAGCGAAATAGTCGGAAAAATCTCCAAAAAAGTAGCTGAAACTGCTGAAATTTCTAAAACAGCTCCCTAACCACAGCGAAACAGCCGGAAAAATCCATAAAAAAGTAGCTGAAACTGCTGAAATTCCTAAAACAGCTCCCCTAACCCAGCGAAACAGGATGGCTTATTATCCATCATTTATATATATTAAACCCTACTTTTTCCTCATCATCCCTTGACTTATCATTAATAAGTTAATATAATTTACCTAATTGATACATCAACGCTTTAAAGCGCTGACAAAAGGAGGAATTATCATGAAAAAGAGAGCTAAAATTTTAGCTTCACTTGTTCTTGCCGGAACAATGGTTCTTGGACTTGCCGGATGCGGAGATTCCGGTTCAGCAAACGGTGGCACACAGTCAGGCAAGAACTCAGGTGCCAAATATCAGGTAGGTATCTGCCAGCTTGTACAGCACGAGGCTCTCGATGCCGCTACAAAAGGCTTTAAGGATGCATTAAAGGACAAGCTCGGAGACGATGTCTCATTTGACGAGCAGAACGCCGCAGGAGATGCTTCTACATGCTCTACAATCTGCACCAAGTTCGTCACCAACGACTATGACCTTATCCTTGGAAATGCCACAGCAGCTCTTCAGGCCGCTTCAGCAGCCACAGACTCTATTCCGATTCTCGGAACATCTATCACAGACTACGCTACAGCTCTTGATATGTCAGACTGGTCAGGCACTACAGGAAAGAATATTTCAGGTACTACAGACCTCGCTCCACTCGATGAGCAGGCTAAATGCATCAAGGAGCTCTTCCCGGATGCAAAGAACATCGGTATCATCTACTGCTCATCTGAGCCAAACAGTATCTACCAGTCAACAACTATTACCAAATACCTTGAGGACGAGGGATACACTGTAAAAGAGTACACATTCTCTGATTCAAATGATGTCGCTGCAGTAACACAGAGTGCATGTGATGCATCTGATGCAATCTACATCCCAACTGACAACACTGCTGCTTCATGTACAGAGGCTATCAACAATGTAGCTTCACAGGCTAAGAAACCTATCTTCGCTGGCGAGGAAGGAATCGCTAAGGGCTGTGGTGTGGCAACACTTTCTATCAGCTACTATGACCTTGGATACACAACAGGTGAGATGGCTTACGATATCCTTGTAAATGGTACAGACATCAAAACTATGGAGGTTAAGAGCGCTCCTAAGTTCACTAAGGAGTACCTTCCGGACCGCGCCAAGGAGCTTGGAATTACAGTTCCGGACGGCTATGAGGAAATCTCAGCTGAATAAACAGCTGCACTATGGAGGTATTTAATAAAATGATTCTAATGAATTATTTTGCAACCTTAAATCCGGTTGCATTCACCAATGCCCTTCCGGGCAATATAGCCCAGGGTCTGATTTGGGGTATCATGGCACTCGGTGTTTATATCACCTTCAGACTGCTGGACTTCGCCGATCTGACGGTTGATGGCTCATTTGCAACAGGTGGTGCCGTAACCGTTATGATGACGATTAACGGCTACAATATCTGGGTTTCACTGCTTTGCGCATGTATTGCCGGTCTGCTCGCAGGACTCTGCACAGGTCTCTTACATACAAAGCTCGGCATTCCTCCGATTCTGGCAGGAATCCTTACACAGATAGCGCTCTACTCTATCAACTTAAATATCATGCAGCGCCACGCCAACCAGGCACTTAGCGCAGATAAATATAATCTGGTGCTTTCATCACGTAATCTGACACATGCGATAATTGTCGGTGTGATTTTCTCGGTTGTAATTATCGCGGTGCTTTACTGGTATTTCGGAACAGAGCAGGGCTCTGCTATCCGTGCCACTGGCTGCAACCCTGCAATGAGCAAGGCTCAGGGTATCAACATCGACAACATGAAGCTCATCGGTCTTGCGCTTTCAAATGCAATTGTAGCGCTCTCAGGCGGCCTGCTTTCACAGTACTCAGGCTTTTCCGATGTAAACATGGGCCGTGGTGGAATCGTCATCGGTCTTGCCGCAGTTATCATCGGTGAGGTGCTCGGCGATGCAATCCTCGGAAAGCACATGAATTTCATGGGAAAACTTATCTTTGTCATATTTGGTGGAATTGTTTACTACATTGTAATCGGAATCGTTCTGTGGCTGCAGATGCCAAGTGATGACTTAAAGCTCTTCACTGCAATCATCGTGGCAATTTTCCTTGCGGTGCCTTACCTGAAGGGCAAGAGCAAGGCCTCCTTCAAAAAGGCCGGCAAACGCTCTGCCGCAGCACTTAACGCAAAGGAGGGCAAATAAATGCTAGAGATTAGAAATGTACATAAAACCTTCAATCCGGGCACAATCAATGAAAAGCATGCCCTTAATGGTGTAAACCTAAAGCTTGAGGAGGGCGATTTCGTCACTGTTATCGGTGGAAACGGTGCCGGAAAATCGACCATGCTCAATGCCGTTGCAGGCACATGGCCTGTAGACGATGGTTCAATTCTCATCGATGGAGTGGATGTCACAGGACTTCCTGAGTTCAAGCGTGCATCATTTCTGGGACGTGTGTTCCAGGATCCAATGACAGGAACTACCGCAACCATGCAGATTGATGAAAACCTCGCACTTGCAGCGCGCCGCGGAAAGCGCCGTGGTCTTGGCTGGGGTATCACAAAGGCTGAAAAGGAGCATTTCCACGAGCTTTTAAAGGAGCTTGACCTGGGACTCGAGGATCGAATGACCTCAAAGGTTGGTCTGCTCTCAGGTGGACAGCGTCAGGCTGTTACACTGCTCATGGCTTCACTCCAGAAGCCGAAGGTGCTGCTTTTGGATGAGCACACCGCTGCTCTCGACCCTAAGACAGCCGCAAAGGTGCTCTCTCTCACAGACAAAATCATCAAGGAGAACAGCCTGACAGCCATGATGGTCACACACAACATGCGTGATGCCATCGCTCACGGCAACAGACTCATCATGATGAATAACGGACAGGTTGTCCTTAATATCTCAGGCGAGGAAAAGAAAAACCTCACTGTGGAGGATCTGCTCATGAAGTTTGAGGAGGTTTCCGGCGAGGAATTTGCTTCTGATAAGGCTTTGCTTGGATAGACATATCTATATAATAATAACAAAAATTTGCAGCTCAATACACGAGCTGCAATTTTTTGTTATATACTTTTTATATGAGTTCTCCCACCGGCTTAATCATATCAGCCTTGATAAAGCCCTTTATGATCAGATACTGCTCTATCGTTTTCACACAGTTTTCCACACCGACACGCTCACTGTTTAGTGTCAGGTCGTAGTTCACCGGATTGGTCCAGTAGTTTCCGTGTGTATAGTACTTGTAATAATCTGCCCTGAACTTATCTGTTCTCTCAATCGTGGCATTAGCCACCTCCGGTGTCACACCCATATTGGCTATGGTACGCTCCACACAGAATGCACGCGGTGCCTCAATGTATATGCTCACCACATTTGGGCGGTTCTTTAATACATAGTCGGCACATTTTCCTACTATGACGCAGGATTCCTTGTCTGCAAGCTCGTTGATAATCTGGCTCTGATACTCAAAGAGCCTGTCATCTGATTTGAACTTCTCATTTCTCGATATATATCCCTTTGCTCTTGGAAGCCCTCGCAAAAAGCTCGTAAATCCACCCTCTTCACGCAGCTTCTCATTTACCTCCTGAAACACATTCTCGTCAAGTCCGCTCAGCTGGCTTGCAAGAGTCAGGATACGGTTCTCATAACAGTGTATTCCAAGCTCTTTTGCAAGCTGTGATGCTATTGCTTTTCCGCCTGTTCCAAATCCTCTGGCAAAGGTTACTACAAAATTATCCATTTATCATTTCCTCCTTTTGAATGCCAACCATATCTAGCCTGCCAGATATCTGCTTAAGAATTCTCTTGTTCTTGGATTCTTAGGATTTGTAAACAGCTCTGACGGTGCTGCATCCTCTGCCACATATCCTGAGTCCATGAAAATAGTTCTTGTAGAAACATCTCTGGCAAATGCCATCTCATGTGTGACGATTATCATCGTAAGTCCTGTCCTCGTGAGGTCCTTCATGACATTTAGCACCTCTCCGACCATCTCAGGGTCAAGCGCCGAAGTCGGCTCATCAAACAAAAGCACCTCCGGGTTCATACAGAGTGACCTGGCAATGGCAACTCGCTGCTTCTGTCCTCCTGATAGCTGCGATGGCTTTGCATTGATATAAGGAGCCATGCCGACTGCCTTCAGATGCGTGATTGCCCTGTCAAAGGCCTCCTGCTTTGGCAGATGAAGCACCCTTCTTGTACAAAGCATACAGTTCTGGAGCACTGTCATATTGTTGAACAAATTGAAGGACTGAAACACCATTCCCACCTTTGAACGGTAATCATTGATATCCTTTTGTACATTTCTGACCTCTTTATCGTGATATAAAATCTTTCCTGAGGTCTGTTTCTCAAGCTTGTTGATGCACCTAAGCAGTGTGGATTTTCCCGAACCTGAGGAGCCCACAATACAGATGACCTCGCCGGAATGCACATCAATATCAATCTTTCTAAGTACCTCATGATCACCAAATGATTTGCTTAAATCTTTAATTGAAATTACTGTCTCACTCATATTGTGCCTCCTATTCATTGTCCATGTACTCAACTGCGAGTGCATAGTCTGTCTTGCCCTGCAGCTTCTTTTCAATCAGCTTGAAGAGCTTATCAAATACAAAGCAAAGTACAAAGTAAATTACCGCGATGACCAGATATGACTCAAAGTACTTGTAGTAGTTTCCACCGACTGTCTTGGCAGCCATGAAAAGCTCCTGCACAGCGATAACATTGAGTACTGATGTCATCTTCAGATTTAAAAGGAATGTATTTGCCATCTCGGGAATGATATTCTTGAATGCCTGCGGCAAAACTACATAGAGCATCGTCTTAAACGGTGACATTCCCATGGCCCATGCGCCCTCGCGCTGTCCCATATCTATTGAACCGATTCCTGCTCTGACTGTCTCTCCCATGTAGGCACCTGTATTTAATACAGTTACGAGAATACCTGCAAATACAGGTGTCAGGTTTTCATAGCCCATCTGGCGTATTCCATAGTACACAATCATCGCCTGAACTATCATTGGTGTGTCCCTGAATACTTCAACATAAACTGTAAATATCACCTTTACTATACGGATAAGGACCTTTTTTACGATGTTGTCGCCATCGTTAAGCTTTACATCATTTACTATGCCTACGATATATCCCAATACGAAGCCAAGCAATGTACCAACTACCGATATGTACAGCGTAAGCCAGGTTCCTTTGATAAACATGCTTGAATATTTCTGTGCCAGAAATACCATCCATTCTAACGAATTACTTGGATTACTTATCATCATACTGCTACCTCACTTTTATCTCTCTAATCCCCAGCTTACGCCGGTTTATCAGACTATTGTGGGATGATGCGATATAACATCATCCCACAGTCTTTCATCTTTTCGTGAATCAGATAAATCTCTAACAACTAGTTGGCTGCCGGCTGCTGTGTCAGAACCTGATCCATCAGCTCATCCATCTTTGCCTTGTCATTCCAGCCGATTGCATTCATGGCATCCTGGATTTTATCTCTGAGTGCTGTATCATCCTTTCTTGTTGCGATACATACATTTACCATTTCATCATCACCTGTGAATGTATCATTCTCATCCAGCTCGATAATCTGTAAATCATCATTTGTCAGTGCCGCTGACTCTGCTGTCGGAACATCGATTACACATACATCTGCGCTGCCGTTTGATATTGCGAGGAAGCACTCTGATGTAGTCTCAAAGTTTCCTGACTGCTCAGCACCCTTTATCTGGTCTAAAAGTGGAATCCAGCCTGTTCCAAGCTGTGTCGTTACTTTGCAGCCTGTATCTGCGAGATCTGAAAGACCCTTTACATTTGAATACTTGCCGCCCTTCTTAACAACAATACAGTTGTTTCTATAGTAATAAGGCTCTGTGAATGCGTATGACGCTTCTCTTTCCTTTGTCTTGCCCATACCGGCGATGATACAGTCATAATCTCCTGCATCGAGTGAGATACCGATTGATGACCACTCAACCTTATGTACCTCAAGGTCCATTCCCATCTGGTCTGCAAGCTTCTGTGCCACTGCTACATCGTAGCCGTATGCATAGTAATCAGAGCCTGCTATCTTGACTGCCTTGCTGCCGTCCGGTGTGGTATCTGTATCCTGTGTCCAGTTGAATGGAGCATATGCACATTCCATACCAACCTTTAAAACCTTATTTGATGAGCTGTCTGCCGCTGAGCTATCAGAGGCAGCTCCTCCTGATGACGAACCACATCCAAACAATGTTGTCGCTGCCATTACACCTGTCAATATCAATGCTGCAAATCTCTTACTTCTCTTCATCATAATCTTTTCCTCCTTGATTATTGAAATACGAAAAGGCGCCGGAGTTTTTCTCCAGCGCCTTTGCTTAGTTCGTATAATAAACTTAATGAAGCAGCTTTGCAATGTTAATTTTGCACAATTTGTTTGTGTATTTTTACAGTAACTAATTAAACATAAGCCTTTTTACAAGAATACAATTAACTACATCCAGATATTCCATCGAGTCATCAAGGCTGATTTCCAGTATTTCTTCTATCTTTTTCAGACGGTATTGCAGGGAATTACGATGAACGTACATCATCTGTGCCGTTTTTTGGACATTAAAGCCACACATATAGTAATTGAGCAGCGTATCTATGAGAAACGAGCCGTTTGCATTGTCATACATCTCAAGCCGCTTTAGCTTCTCGTTGCAATAATCCATGATTTCCTGCTGATTGCCACTGTTGAACATATACTTGTATATGCCCATGGAGCTAGCACTGATTACCTTCTTGTTGGTCGGATTGGGTAAAATATCCTTTTTGGGGATGAGATTTTTCGCCTCCTGATAGCTCTTGCCAAAATCCGCAGGCTTCCTGTATGCAGCACCGAGTATGCATGTGCTGTGAATGAGTCCTGCAAATGGTGCACGACTGTCTAAGTCCCCAAGTATCCTTTCAATCTGATGCTCTGTCTCCATATCCTTTGTCTCCTCAAAAAGAAGCACAAATTTGTTCAAAAACCTCATATACATAGGCGTTTTCTTCATATGGATAACCTCGCGGTTCAGGCAGTCGGTATAGTATGTATATGTGTGCTCGTCCTGCTCCAGATTCACTCCGTATTTGCGGTCTATCACGATGATTCCCACTCTGTACGGCCGGTCAAAGGTCAGACCAAACTGTGCAGAAATCTTCTCGATATACTTATCATTTACCTCATATCCAAAGAGCAGATTGTACAGGTAGTCCCCGGTCCTTTTATTATCCACACTGGTCTCTAAAATCAGCTCTCCGACGCTCTGCGCAATATCTACAAAAGTAGCTCCCTCCCACCGGATATAAAACAACGGCAGCTTGAGTTCATCAGCCTTGTCCTTCATCCTCTGTGGTGCCTCTTCCCTGTCCTCCACAACCGAAATCGCAAAGCCCGATATCCCCAGCTCATTCAGCTCAACCATGGCATCATATGCCTCGTCCATGGAAAATCTCTTGTAATCTACCACAAGCAGCGCAAAGTTGCCCGGATTCATATGATCCTTATAAGGCTTTGTCTGCACCAGATACGTCCATGACACAATCCGGTCAAGCCCTGCTGCTCCCGCCACAAGCTCCATTCCGTCCATTTGTAAATTGTTAACATCCCTGCATGAAATCATCTGCGTCTCCCTGATATCATTAGGCTTCGGTAATTATCCAAAACCGTTTCACATTACTTATATCCACAGCCGCTTCGCCCCGGCATATCCTCTCCGTGCACGTACCTGGCATTGAACTCCATATTTATCTCACGAAGCTCCTTCTTTCCGTCAATATAGTCCTGATACATCTCGGCAAGCCCCGACATGCAGCCATCGCAGGTGGCCTCGATATTGCCAAGCGACTCAGCCACAATTGCCTCACGTTCCTCTTTTGTTGTCTCACTGATTAAATATCCCATTTTGTATGTTTCCTTTCCGGCTATTCACATATTAAAAGCCCAGATTCTCATCCACCAGAATAATCTGGAAACGCCCCTTCACCCTTGAAAAACGTGTGGTCAGAATCTGACAGCAGATACACTGCGGGCTCTTGCAATCAAAGCAGGTGCCATTCTTAGAGCATGGTGTGTCGATGCCAAAGCGCTGTGCGTTGATTGGCGCTGCCTCATTTCTCGCACGGCTCATAGCGTCTGCCTCTGTCTTTACAACCTTGTTCATGCCTACTATAAGAAGCACATGCTTCGGTCCGTAAGCATATGCCGCCACGCGGTTTGCATTTCCGTCAATATTGATAAATACGCCATCCTCGCTCATCGCATTGACACTTCCAAGGAAATAATCCGATGTAAATGCCTTTAACGCTATCTCCTGCTTCTCCTCCTGCGTAGACGCCTTGTCCCTGTCATAAAACTGATATTCTCCGTTTGAGAGCGCCTCATACAGACCACACTCCTTCACTGATGTGGCACCGCCCATATTGATTGAGCTGCCCTTTGGAATCAGCTCCAGTGCCTTCTTAACAGCCGCCTCCCTTGTCTCTACATAATAGGCTTCCATGTTGCGCGACTCAAGCGCAGCCACAAGGCGTTTTCCCAGTAATTCGTTTCTCATTTTTCTTACGTCCATAGTGTAAACCTCTTTTCATGCTTATTGCCAATTCCCATTTGTGCAATCAGCTGTATTAATTGTTGTTATTATACTACTTTACAGTGGGTGTCTGCAATTTATTCGGGAATAAATAATCGTATAGTTTTATGCTAAGAGAAAGAAGTGAATAACAAAAAGAGCCCTTTCGAGCTCTTCCTGCTTTGTACAACATTAAATTGTAGATGATTACTGTAAGAGTGAAAGTACACCCTGGTTAGACTGATTAGCCTGTGCAAGCATAGACTGTCCAGCCTGAGCAAGAATGTTGTTCTTGCTGTAGTTAACCATCTCTTCAGCCATATCTGTATCACGGATACGAGACTCTGCTGATGTAGTATTCTCAACTACGTTGTCAAGGTTGTTGATTGTATGCTCAAGACGGTTCTGAACAGCACCAAGTGCTGAACGCTGTGAAGATACTGTTGAGATTGCATCTGCGATTGCATCAATAGCGTATGTAGCATCCTGCTCTGTATCAGCCTTGATACCCTTTACTCCAAGTCCTGCAGAGTTCATTGAGTCGATGTTGACTGTAATCTTGTTTGTCATGTCAGCATCTGCACCTACGTGGAGATTGAAGCTTAAGGCATCGTTATAGTTTACTTTGCCTTTTGTGAGGGTGAAAGTATTTGTTGCGTCATCTAAAGCACCAGCATTTTTATCTGCTGTTGCTGCAGTATCTGTTCCTATGTTGCTTGCTTTAAGAATTTCAGCTGTCTCTAACTGGTAAGCTTTTTTTGCTGTGATAACTGTTGAGTCATTGTCATCAATACCATCTGCGACACCTTTCATAACAGTAAGTGTCTTTGTACCGTTAGATACTACATCTCCTTCACCAATTATAATTTTTCCATCTGTAGCACCTGTACCAATTTTAACTTGTTTACCATTTCCATCAGTCCATTCTTTATTCGCATCATACGTATATGTTGTTCCATTGACAGTTATTGTTTGACCAGCTTTAGCCTGTCCGTCAACAAGCGCCTGACCATCTTTAGCTTCTGCACCAATAGTATAATTCTTACCAGCAATACTTATCTTATCACCAGCTTTAAGCTCTTTTAATGTAACATCAACTTTATCGCCTTTATCTGTAAGTGTAACACCATCAAGTCCTGCATCATGTGCATTTACATTGTGAGCCTTCTCTGCACCATCACCCTTTAAGAGGTATGTCTCATTAAATTTTGTTGTCTCTGATACACGGTCAATCTCTGTTGTGAGCTGGTCAATCTCGTCCTGGATTGCTTTACGATCTGTGTTAGAGTTTGTTCCGTTTGCAGACTGTGTAGCAAGCTCGTTCATACGCTGAAGCATTGAGTGAACCTCTGTGAGAGCACCTTCTGCTGTCTGTACTGCTGAAACACCATCTTCTGCGTTTGTTGAAGCTCTGTCAAGTCCCTTGATCTGCTTTCTCATCTTCTCAGAAATTGTAAGTCCGGCTGCGTCATCAGCTGCACGGTTAATTCTGTAACCTGATGAAAGCTTCTCTGTGCTCTTTGACTGTGCGCTTGTTGTTACGTTGAGCATTCTGTTGGCATTTGCTGCCTGCATGTTGTGTTGTACTACCATAATATAATCCTCCTTGTCCCATATTCATGGGTTATTATGTTTAACCTCTAGAAGTCCTTTTCCCGAGGTGTTTCACATCTGTCGTATTTCTAACAGATGTGATGAATCTTTATATAATAAGCGGCTTCCCGGCTGTGGTTTTTGCCACAGCCGCTTATTATATTTCATTGTATTTCTTTTGTTATTTCGAATAGCTTAATTCGAAATTCTGTAATTTTACTTCACAAAAATTGTTCAGCAAAATTAATCTAAGCTACCAGATGATTACTGTAAGAGTGAAAGTACACCCTGATTAGACTGATTTGCCTGTGCAAGCATAGACTGTCCAGCCTGAGCAAGAATATTGTTCTTGCTATAGTTAACCATCTCTTCAGCCATATCTGTATCACGGATACGAGACTCAGCTGATGTAGTATTCTCAACTACGTTGTCAAGGTTGTTGATTGTGTGCTCAAGACGGTTCTGAACAGCTCCGAGTGCTGAACGCTGTGATGATACTGTTGAGATAGCATCTGCGATTGCATCAATTGCGTATGTAGCATCCTGCTCTGTATCAGCCTTGATTCCCTTTACTCCAAGTCCTGCTGAGTTCATTGAGTCGATGTTGACTGTAATCTTGTTTGTCATGTCAGCATCAGCACCTACGTGAAGGTTGAAGCTTAATGAATCTTTGTATGAAACAGTTCCCTTGTTAAGGGTAAATGTTGTAGTTGCAGTTGCATAGTTAGCATTTGTATTACCTGCATTTGCCTTTACTGTAGCCGCTGTATCACTTCCAATACTGCTTGCCTTTACGATTTCAGCTGTCTGTAACTGATATGCTTTTCCGGCAGAGATTACAGTTGAGTCGTTATCATCAATACCATCTGCTCCACCAGCTACATCTTTCATAGCTGTAAGAGTCTTGGTTCCATCAGATACAACATCTCCACCAGCTATTGTAATTGTAGTGGCAGTACCACCTTTTTCCCATGATCCTGTACCACCTGCACCACCGGTTTTATTCCATGTATATTTTTCACCATTTACAGTTATTGAACCACCATCTTTTTGCTGGTCAGTTACAAGTGCTGTAGCCTCGTCTACTGATGATCCAATTGTATAATTCTTTCCAGCAATACTTACTTTATCTCCAGCATTAAGTGTCTTTAATGTAACATCAACTGTATCACCCTTATCTGTAAGAGTAACGCCATCAAGTCCTGCATCATGTGCATTTACATTGTGAGCCTTCTCTGCTCCATCACCCTTTAAGAGATATGTCTCATTGAATTTTGTTGTCTCTGATACACGGTCAATCTCTGTTGTAAGCTGGTCAATCTCATCCTGGATTGCTTTACGATCTGTGTTAGAGTTTGTTCCGTTTGCAGACTGTGTTGCAAGCTCATTCATACGCTGAAGCATTGAGTGAACCTCTGTGAGGGCACCTTCTGCTGTCTGTACTGCAGAAACGCCATCCTCTGCGTTTGTTGAAGCTCTGTCAAGTCCCTTGATCTGCTTTCTCATCTTCTCAGAAATTGTAAGTCCGGCTGCGTCATCAGCTGCACGGTTAATTCTGTAACCTGATGAAAGCTTCTCTGTGCTCTTTGACTGTGCGCTTGTTGTTACGTTGAGCATTCTGTTGGCATTTGCTGCCTGCATGTTGTGTTGTACTACCATAATATAATCCTCCTTGTCCCATATTCATGGGTTATTATGTTTGACCTCTGGAAATCCTTTTCCCGAGGGTTTTGCAGCTGCTTTGTGATTGTTTTATTTAAGCAGTTGCGGTTTTCTATAACAAGCGGCTTTCCGGGTTGTGGCACCTGCCACGGCCGCCTATTAACGTAATTAGTTATGCTTTCTTATCTGGTTCAGATTTTGCCTTTTTCTGCCTTTCATTCCAGATAATCTTCTTGATTTCATGCTGTGCTTCCTCTGAAATCTTTGGCTCCGGATAATATGTATCTTTCCTCTTCTCAGGATTCGGATCGTTGTTGGACCTTGAGATATTCATCTCTCTTGGAGCATCTATCATAAGCCGTCCGTTCTTTCCGCTTCCACCGGCATAGACAACTCTGATGTTGTCCCCGATATTTACATATTCTCCTTCTCTGAGCGTTAATTTAAGCATTATGTATACCTCCGTGCACTTGATTTAAGCTGTTTCCATGCTTATGTGAAATGTAACAATTCTCTAAGAAATGTTGCATTTTTCGTCTAAGAACAAGGATTTTTGTGTGAATTGGTCGTCAAAAAAGGCAGATACAACCAATAAATGGCAAATATATTTTTTAAATAAGTTGTAATTGGGTGTAAAGTATTAGAATTGATGTCCGATATAATAACTGTAAGATAAAAAATGCAACATTTCTTAGAGAAATGTTGCATTTTCATTACTATATTTATTAAGATTGATAGTGAGGCTATAATCGTATAATTTCAATTATTTTGCACTACGATTGTTTTTCACACACTTAGCTGTAAACGTTTAAAAGTTTCTTTTTCTTCAGGAATTGACAATATTCCTCCTTTTTTTTCTATGCACAGGCTTGCTACTGCATTTCCATACCTTGCAAATTTTTTTAGTTCTTCCATAGAACAATCTTCAGGGTTAAGTTTGCTTTTTACAAATTGAGACATAAATCCGCCCCAAAATGAATCTCCTGCCCCTGTAGTGTCTACTACCTGACTTGAAAAACCACTTACCTTTTGATGATCCTTCCTATTACATATTAACACCCCTTCTTTTCCGAGTGTCACTGCAACTATTTTTATTCCATGGTCTAATAAATAGTTTGCTGCTTCATCCGGATTTTCGTATGGCGTAAGTAAAGCAGTTTCTTCATCGGACAATTTAATCATATCTGCAAACGGAAGCATTGAACGCATACGTTCTATAGCAGTCTTCTCATCATTCCAAAGAGGTGCCCTGTAGTTAGGGTCATATGATATAACTGCACCTGCATTTTTTGCACATTTCACTGCCTGGAATGTAGTGGAACGTGCAGGTTCATCAGTAAGAGAGAGTGAACCCACATGAAAAACTTTTGTATTCTGTAAAATTTGAGTATCGACTTCCTTGTACCCTATCATTGTATCTGCTCCGGGTTTCCTTGCAAACGCAAATGATCTTTCTCCATCTTTTGTAAGATTTACAAATGCAAGTGTAGTAAATACATTATCATCCAATATAATGCCATCGCTATTAATATTTTGATTTTCAACAGCTTCTATTAAGAATTTACCATGCATGTCGTTTCCAACCTTGCCTATAAAGGCTGTTCTCAATCCTGCTTTAGCTGCTGCAGTAAGCATATTTACCGGTGCCCCTCCCGGATTACGTTCATAAAGACACATGCCGGTTTCTGAAACTCCTGCCGGTGTAAAATCAATTAATAATTCTCCCATCGCAACTATATCATATTCTTTTTCCATCCATGTCTCTCCCATTCGCAATTATTTTCCGGAAATGCTTAAATTATAGAATTCAACATTTGAATCCTGAGCAATTATACCAGTTTCAAATTCCGGTTTGGCATATATTCTATATGTGAACGCTATCTGTTCATCAATAAATGCCTCTATCATGTCATGATCCACAATAATCTTTACGTCTATTGCCTTTCCGTCTTCAATTTGCATTGTTTTCTCACAGACACGCACCCCATCCGGCCCAGGCTCGGTTGCCGGCGGAACCGCCTGACACGACTGTACCCAAAATGGATCCACTCCCATCGGAAGATTTAAAAATGAGACCCTTTGCATTGCTTTGTCAAATTCAAGAAATAAACATCCACTTGCCTCTTTATCAGACTTTAAAAGAATACCAAACGTATCATATGTTTCTCTTGGTACTATTTTGCATGTCAGCATATAGCTTTCTTCCGTATGTCTCAAAAATCCATATGAACAGCTTTCCAACGCATTCAATGTTACAGTTTTTTCACCATAATTCTTTGCATTTCCAAGAACTGATATATATTTCCAATTAACAGCTTTATCAAATATATGCTCATATTCACATGGTAACTTTACATTTAACTCTCCATTTTCGGTTGGCACCACTTCATGTGGAATACAAAATGTTCCACCCCAATACCATTCACCTTTGTCACTCTGCTCTGCACGATCATGCGCCCATCCAAAATAAAAACGTCTTCCATCATCATTTTGCATTGACTTAGCAGCATAAAAGCGTCTTCCACCAATACCATCCTTTTTAGGTTTTCTCCATGGACCAAAAGGAGACTCTGATACACGGTATATTGTATTTACAAACTCTGAAAATCTTGAGTAAGACAAATACCAGTGACCTCCCATCTTGTACATTTCCGGACATTCCGGACAATTTGTATGCCCCGGTGAATATATTGGTCCATAATACGTCCAATCCTTTAAGTTCTTTGAACGGTACAGCACTATACAGCCCCTTCGTGTAACCGGCATATCAAGTCTTCTCGCTGAAATCAAAATCCAATAATTTTCATCTTCTTCATTATAAAAAACATACGGATCTCTCCAATCAAGTTTTTCATAAAGCTCTGTCATCGGAGTAATAACCGGATTTGCGATATCTTTTGTCCACGTTATTCCATCATCGCTTGTTGCGTGACATATGGTCTGCTGAAACTCCGCTGTTAGACAATATCCTGTATAAAATGCATGATATTGTCCCTCACCATATATTACTGAACCGGTCCACACTCCCGAAGCATCCGGTTCATCTCCTTCTCCCGGATATAATGCCGTCGGAAGCTCCTGCCAATGCACTAAGTCATCCGATATACTATGGCTCCAGGTTGTACGCAGTCTCTCCGGATAGACGGTCGTTCCCGGTGGAGATGTAAGTGAAAAAATATGATATTTTCCTTCGTGGTAAAACGGAATTGCATCTCCCGTAGAATCCGCGAAAGACATTTTACGAAAAATTTCCATTTGCTTATCTTTCTGTGTATTGTAAAAAACGAACAGATTTCCTTTCCAATTTATTTTGCAGCCCTTACCTTATTTTTTAACAACGCTATCTTATCCTTCTGACAATCCAGCAGAACTGCACATGCAATAATCAGACCCTTAATGATTAGCTGCCAATAAGATGAAACTCCTATCAGATTTAATCCATTGGAAATAATTCCAATTACCATCGCACCAAATACGGTTCCACTTATCCGGCCCTTTCCTCCGGTCATTGATGTTCCACCAAGCACACATGCGGCAATTGCATCCAATTCATATCCACTTCCTACTGATGGCTGTCCTGAATACATTCTTGAGCAAAGAACAAGTCCTGCGAAGGCTGCAAGCGCACCTGAAAGCGTAAATACAATAATTTCTATTTTTTTAATAGGAACGCCGGATAATCTTGCAGCTTCCCTGTTTCCTCCAATTGCATATACATAAGTTCCAAATTTAGTTTTGCTTAAAAGGAAACTGAATATTGCAATCAAAATTACCATATATACTACCGGAAGCGGAATTACATTAAACAAATATCCTGTACCTATAGCTATAAACATCTTATCTGTAATACGTGTAGACTGTCCACCTGTATACACATATGCAATACCACTTGCAATATTCATCATTGCCATTGTAATAATAAATGCAGGTACCTTAAAATGAGATACTATAAATCCACTGATAAATCCAGCAAGAGTTCCTACTGCCAATCCAATAATTATTGCTACTATAAGTGGCATTCCCTGATTTACAGTAAGTCCAACCGTAAGGGTTCCCGACATCGCAACAATTGAACCAACCGACAAATCAATGTGTCCCAGTATAATTACGAGTGTCATTCCCAGTGCGATATATGTATTTATTGAAATTTGTCTTAAAACAGAAATTATATTATTGGTTGTAAGGAATTTATCCGTTGCAATTGACACTATTACGCACATAATAATCAATACTGCAATAATTCCTATATTGCCTTTTATAATTGAAGTGAATGGATTTCTTTTTCCAAACGCATTTACTTCTCTTTTCTTCTCACTCATATTACTCTACGCCTCCTGCAGCATACTTCATAATTTCTTCCTGATTCATCTGGTCTTTTCCGAGCTTTCCAACAAGCTTGCCTGCTCTTATAACACAAACGTTATCACACATGTTGATAATCTCCGGCAATTCACTTGAAACCATAATAATTGCAATTCCTTCCTTTGCCAATTCATTTATTACAGTATATATTTCATACTTGGCATTTACATCTACGCCTCTTGTAGGCTCATCCAGAATCAAGACATCCGGCTTTGTTGCAAGCCATTTTCCAAGTACAACCTTCTGCTGATTTCCACCCGAAAGACTACCTGCTTCAATCTCCGGAGAAGCTGCTTTAATCCTAAGTCTTTTACTATAATGTTCAATAATCGAATCACGCTTTTTTTCACTGATAGCAATTCCATTCATACAAAAACGCAGACTCGATAAAGTTAAATTGAATGCAACGCTGTTTCCCAGTACAAGCCCCTGTTTTTTTCTGTCCTCAGGAACCAATGCGATTCCTGATTTAATTGCCTGCATAGGATTTTTAAAATGCACTTCATCTCCACTCAGGAAAATCTGACCGGCATCATATGGTCTTGCTCCGAAAACAGCTTCCATAATCTCACTTCTTCCAGCGCCTACCAGCCCTGCAAATCCAAGTATCTCGCCTTTATGCACCGAAAAGCTGATATCTTCAAATGTTCCCTGACGTGATAGATTTTTTACTTCAAGTGCAATTGGAGCATGTTCCACATCGCAATAATCTCTTACATAGAAATTATCAAGGTCTCTTCCAACCATCATTGCTACCAATTCATTCGCATTCGTCTCGACAGTTTTTTTAGTTCCTACATATGTTCCGTCTCTGATAACAGTAATTCGATCTGATATTCGGAATAACTCTTCCATTCTATGAGAAATATAAATAATACTTACTTTTTTCTTCCTTAGATTCTCAATAATTCCAAATAGCTGCTCCACCTCTTCATTTGAAAGAGATGATGTAGGTTCATCCATAACAATTATTTTTCCGTTAAACGATACAGCTTTTACAATCTCTACCATTTGTTGTTGTGCGATAGTCAGCTTCTCAACTACTGTTTCAGCTTTTATATTGACCCCCAGGGCAGAGATCATATCTGCTGCCCTGCGGTTCATCTCCGCTTCATCCAAGGTTCCAAGTCTAGTTCTAATTTCTCTTCCCAAAAACAGATTTTGTGCAACTGTAAGGTAAGGCACCAATACTATTTCCTGGTGTATAATACCTATACCATTTGCTCTTGCTGCTGGGACTCCATCAATTTTTACTTCTTTTCCATTAACTTTTATCAATCCACAATCCGGCTGATAAATTCCGCCAAGCACTTTAATTAATGTTGACTTTCCTGCTCCATTCTCACCAAGCAGTGCATGTACTTCGCCCAGTTCCAAAGAAAAGTCAATTCCATTTAAAGCGTAAATACCCGCAAAGCTTTTCTTTATCCCTGTCATTTCTAATACTGTCTGTCCCATAATAACTCTCCCTTATTATTGCCATTCTTTAAGAGTTTTCTCAGCCTCATCCTTAGACACTAAATGCGAATCGAGATATACCTTTTTCTCATCAATTTTAGTATCTCCATTAACATACTTTACAGCTTCCTTAAAAGAATAATCTGCAATCTGTACAGGTACCTGACATGCAACAGCTGTAAATTCACCATCCAGTAATGCCTGTTTTCCATCCGGTGAGGCATCAATACTATATACACCAATTTTGCCTGTTTTATTTGCTGCCTTAATAGCAGCTGCAGCACCAAGTGCAGATGGATCATTGATACAGAAAAATGCATCCATATCAGGAGATGCTGTAATAATGTCTTCTGCCAGCTCCATCGATTTGTCTAAGGCTGCTCCACCATCCTGCTGTGCTACTATCTTAAACTTATCTTTACTGTCTCCAAGTCCATCAAGAAATCCATTTACACGATCAACACAGCTTTCATTTGAAGGGAAATCCAAAATTGCAATATTTCCTCCATCCGGATGATCCTTAACCATCTGTTCTCCAACAAGCTGTCCTGCCATATACGCATTAGTTCCAACATATTGTGTTACAAAGCTCTCAAGGTCATCATCAATAACTGCAGTGTCTACATTAAATATAGGAATACCAGCTTCGCTTATTTCTGCCAGTCCTGATGTTATTCCTGCTGAATCAACAGGAATAACAAATACTGCATCATATCCATTATTTGCTACATCTGACAACTGGCTAAGCTGCTTATTCAAATCATAGTCAGGATCTAAACATGTATATGATATTCCATCTTTGTCACACAGTTCTTTTAGCTTTGAATCAATTGAGCTTTGAAATGTATTGTTTAAGGTATTAGTACAAATGCAAACGACAACCCATCATTTGTATTCTTTCCAGAATCTGTACTATTCTTTGATGACTTACTATCGCCACATCCTACCGTAATACCTGCTGTCATGCATAAGCATAAACCCAACGCTAATAATTTTTTTATTTTTGCCATAGTTTTTTCCTCCATTTTTTAAATTTACGTAAATTTATTTGTTTTTATTTGTTTCTGTGATTACATGATATATTTTGCTCTATTATTTGTCAATATTTTTACGTAAAATCCTGTCTAATTCGTCGTTTTCAACAATTATACGATTGTGTTTTGCGCAAATTAACATTTCAAAAATATTTTTTACGTAAATTTTTAGCAATTAAAAAAGAATATCCAAATGATATTCTTTTTCTTCACATATATTTCTTTTTAGATATTTAATTTTATCCGGCATTATTTCATTTCTTCAGGCATTCCCTCATGAAAAATATCCTTCCATGCTCTTCCTAGCTGCTTAGCATCCACAACATACGGCTGCACCCCAACATATTTTGGCACATCATTACTTAATAAAGATTTCGCTACCACATGCGCAGCTGTTCTTCCCTGCTCGTAAGGTCTTTGAGTACTTAATCCCTTTACAATACCACTTTCCATATATTGTGCAATTTTATAATCTAAATCAGTTGTAAATATGGCGATGTCTTCTCTATGCATCTCTTTCAACGCCTTAATTACCAACAGTGCCGGTCTATCCCAGCTGACATACAAGACTTTAATTTGTGGATTCTCAGTAATCATATCTTTACAAACCTGATATGCATTTTCAATTTCTCCAAAACCTCTTATTGCCTTAATATCTATATTTTTGTATTGTTCTGAAATAATTTTTTCTGCTGCCTCATCTCTGGCACGCGTACCATAAAAGACCGCTCCATGTATGATAAATCCGGCTTCCACGTGTTTTCCTTTACAGTACTCCCCCATCATTCTGCCGACATTAACTCCATTTTCAATCTCATTAACAGACACACAGCAAACATAACTATTTTTTTCCATATTCTCAGGGACATTACTCAGGAATACAAGCTTTGACACCTTTGCCAATTCACGGAATTGTTCTTTTGTTTCTTTATCATCAGCCGGAATTGCAATTACAGCATCTGGTTTCTGTAAACGAATACCTTCAAGCTGTGCATTTTGCAAAGATGCATCAAAATGTGCATCTGTTACTGATATAATATCAATTCCGTATTGTTCCAACTCATCGCGGATTCCCTTTTCGTGTAATTCCGCCCATGATGTTCCTGTATAATGAAACGATATTGCCACACGGAAATTTCCGGCACGCAAACGGCTCTTTTCCTCTTTTGTTATGACTATTGATTCCGGTGTAGCTGCTTCTTCTCCAAAAGGTCCATTATCCAACATTCTTGTGGATTTTCTTATTATCAACTCTACATCGGCATAATAATCCTGTTCAATCACATGTCCTGTATTTATCTTTTCAAAAAGCATATTTACTGCTCGTCTGCTCAGCCCTTCAACATCTCTCTTTAAAATCGTCAATGGTGGATACGTTAACTCCGACCATCCCTCATCACCAAATCCAACAACCGATATCTCTTCAGGACATTCAATACCTCTATCCCTCATAGTTTTCATAAGATATAAAGTAATTCTATTTCCTCCTGCCATAATTGCAGTTGGCATATATCGTCTCATCGCTTTTTGTATTTCCAAAATACAGTTATCAGCTCCGGATTCGATATTAATGTCTGAAATATTTGCATCATTTGTATTGATTCCATGTTCTTCTAATGCAAGTAGAAAGCCTCGTGTTCTTTCATCTCTCGTCGTACTCTTCAAGCTTTCTCTTAAAAACAAAATATTCTTATGACCACATTCTAACAGATAATCAGTTCCCTTGAAAATGGCTTCTCTATCTCGAAATTCAACAGCGTCTATACCATCTCCCAAAATATTTCTTTCCATGCAGACAAATGGAATTCCAGATTCAATCAGCTTTTTATAATCTGCCGCAACATCACTGACTGGTACATGTATAATCCCTGCTGTTTTTTTATTCTGTATCAGTCCTTCCAGTACCTGAGCCTCTTCTTTAATATCATTGTCCGTAATTGCAATATAAAACTGATAACCCTGAATGCTAACATATTTTTTTAAATATCCCACCATATCACGATAAATGGTGCTTTCAACATTTGGAATAACTGCAACTATTTCCGACTGCCTTCCAACCTTGAGTCGTCTTTCTTTTTCTTCTATTTTTTTATGATATCCGGTTTCTATGATAATATTTTCTATTTTTTCAACAAGGTCCGGGCTCACATATCTTGTTCTGTTTATAACATGAGAAACGGTTGCAATTGAAACCCCTGCCATATCAGCTATATCTTTTATAGTAACCTTTTTTGCCATAATGATATTCCCTCTTCTTTTAAAATTTATATCGTATAATTGTTATATACATTCCCTTATATTCCCATAGTTCTATTGCATTTGATAATGTTATTATCATGTCCATCAACAATAAGTTATTCGAATTATTCAAATTTTATATTTACAAATCCAACTCATAACTGTATAATATGTACTGTAATTGAATAAAATAAATATGTGCTGATGAATCGGTGTCTATTTTTAGATGCTTTAGTTCTAAGGTGCTTATTACAGTAAAGGGGCTTCCTACACGGTGTCTGTCTATCAGATGCTTTAGTTAGGAAGTTCTTTTGTTTCCCCATTTTAAATAGTCATAAATCATAATCAGTCTTCTAACATTTGTTCTAATTGCAGGCTTTGAATTTTGTAATACATTAACATCATGTTCAAATATCTCTTTTAAGACATTTTCTAATTCCTGAATGTCTATGTCCTGCTCTTCCAAATGTGCAATTAGATATGTAGCTCTTTCGATAAACATTTTCTCGTTTTCCCAAATCTGTTTAACAGATTTATAAACTCCCAATTTATTTCTATTTTTCTTGATTGTCGCCGAAATAATGGAATCAAAATTTTGTTTTTCCGCTAACTCAACACATTCCGGATATTCCCCTGTTGCTTCAGACAAATACTTATTTACCGGCAATCTTCCTGAATTTTGTTTAATCAAATCATCAAATGCATATTTCAATAAATCATCAGCTGAAAATTCTATATCCTGTATAACAATATTTCTGTACCACTCATCAGCCTTTAAGCCATGTAAACCTCTTAATCCGTAATCGCTAAGTTTACCTATAGCCATTACAAATTCTTCATCTTTTACCCTATCATCTTCTATTGAAGCAACTCTCATACTCGCAGTTGGCATATTCGTAACAGTAAAATCGTATAATTCCTGTTTGAATCTTCTAAGAATTCTCACCGGCAACTTCGATTTCTTTCCTTCTAAAGCCTTATATATGAGTTTAAAATCCTCTACAACAATTTTTGTCATTGCAAGAGGTTTATCATCTATCATTATCGTATACGGAGTAACTTCACTGCCAACTTTTCCGGGTTGATACTCAACAAATACAAATCTATCTTCCAGCATTTTTAATTGTTGGACATCAAGGCAATCAATTATAGATTTAATTATCTTTTGAATATTAGTATCACTTATAGAATATCCCATAAAAATAATTGGATATTCCATAAAAATAGTCATCAATTTAGCTGCCAAATAAGGACTTCTTTTATCAAAGTCAATATAATCCTGCTCATTTATAATAAGACTACCCGGTTCTTCTATTGAACCATGAATCTTAAATATTTCTGCAATTCCTTGAACCGCAGAAAAAACTAATTGTCTCTGTCCCACATATTTTGTATATCCATTAAAATTATTTTCAACAAAATCATCATAATTCGTTGTAATGACCCCAGCTATATTCTTTTCAGAAAGTTTTGCCAACATCTCTATTTCTGACTCGTACTCCTCGACAACAATGCTATTATTTTTTATATATGACGCAATTTCTGCTTTAAAAGGTGATAATCCCTCCTTCACTTTAGCAAGCATATCGTCATTTAATGTTCTGATAGATGGATCTCTAAACCATTTTTCATCGTAATCTATTTGTATCATTTCTGCGACTTTAGGAAGTAATCCCTCTGGATTTTCCTCTTTTGAAGCCTTGTTTTCATATGCACTATATATAAAATCATCAGTTTTTATCTCATATGCAAAATGTTTTAACAAGCCTCTCCAATCCGGTAAATTGTAATAACGTCGAGTAACTCCTGAACCAAGAAACAAAAATGGTGTTGTATTAAATTTCTCTATTACATCCTCTATCTTCATATCCAATTCCCTTTCTTTCAACTGTTTTCTTACTTAACAATAGCTGCTGGTCTTCCTTTTATTTTTCTCTAACTTTACTATAGGAATCATTTTACACCATATCTACTGTATTTAGTAGTCCAACTTCATACAGATTTTTATATTTTTTATAAATTCATTGCTTATAATACAGAAAAAGACCTTGAGTTCATTATAAACTCAAGGTCTTTCGTGCTCCCCCATAATACCATAGTCATTATCGGCCAAAATCATATACCTCATTCAATTCAGGTATAGATTGTGCTGCTCCATGATATCTGCGTTTTTCTTCATACATTTTATCATCCATATTTCTCAGAAATACTTCTGCATTATCATCTTTGCCAAATTCCGCATATCCCATAGAAACACTCAGCTCAAATGGCTCTGCCTTTGAGTCATTAAACCTTGAAATGTTTTTATTAATCTCATTTATTGTAGCCAGTACACATGCTTTATCTGCATCTGTCAGCAATACAATAAACTCATCCCCCGCATACCGGATTGCAATTCCCGCATCAGGTATTGATTTAAAAAGTATATTTCCCATTGTGCTGATAGCCTTGTCACCCATACTATGTCCAAAGCTGTCATTGATGTACTTGAAATCATTTACATCCATCATAATTCCATACAAAGAGTTTGCGTCTGTATTTTTTCTTTTTGCAAGCACAGCCTTAAGATACCTGCGATTGTACAATCCCGAAAGCTCGTCCATATATATATTTTCCGCATACGACTGCATCTGTGTAAATATCAACGTAACAGCAGTAATAAGCCATGATGATGTAACACCATAAAACACAAGCTGTATGAGTACTCCGGCAAAACAAATACAAACAAAATAAAACACCGGAAAATAGCTCAGATTAACTCCCTGCTTTCGCGAATGATACACCATATACAGACTGTAAGCCAAATATATTACAAGTGTAATATAGCCTGCCAGTGCACCTCCTGTCCTCTGATATACATTATCCGCTGATACCTTAAACATAATCCCCGGTTTGATTAGATTGCCTAACACCATAATAACCTCTATCATCCACGGAATCATCACAACTGCCATTTTTTCAGATATCTTCTTAAAATTCCGATAAATACGAAGATTCACATATAAGCACCAGAGCAGCCCCATACTGACCGTACCAATAAAACACAGGCTGTTAGAAATATAATTGAGCTGTCTGCATCCAATAAAGCTCTTTCCATCTACAAGAAAACTTATTGTCTCAGCAACAGCTCCCAATATATTCACTTTTGCAATTCCATCATATACTTTATCTTCCGTATGAAGACTCTCTCTGTTCTTTCGCCTGCATGACAAAAGATAACACATCATCAGAACTGTCAATCCATTTGCCATTAGAATTTCTTCTATAACTATTATTGTAATCACCATCCAAACATCTGTGAAATTCAATCAGCTTACTGTTTTATGCTTTCTGCCATATATTCCGCAGTATTGTAAGCCTAACCTCTGCAATTGTCAAGGATTGCATACTTTTTCGATTGCGTGAATTTACCATCTGAAGTAGTGGCTTCTGTAAAAAAGCCCCATATCTTTTACAGCCATATTCCAACCACCCTTCTTGCTTTCTTTTCCACACCAAGCTTTGAGGCATACATCATTAGTTTCGCTGCATCCTTCTTTTTATCACCAATATCCAATCTTGATGTTTCAATAAAATGCGGTTTTATGATAGGATTATGTTATAATCATCTGACGGAGGTACATCATGAAAATAACTACTCTATGCTACATAGAACACGATGGACAATATCTCATGCTTCATCGTATTAAGAAAGAAAATGATATAAATGAAGGAAAATGGATTGGTGTTGGCGGTCACGCCGAGAATGGTGAATCACCCGAAGAATGCTTGCTCCGCGAAGTCAAAGAGGAAACCGGGCTCACACTCACATCATACCGTTTCCGCGCACTCATAACTTTTATAAGTGATAAACAGGAGCCTGAATTGATGTGTCTTTTCACCGCTGATGAATTTTCCGGCAAGCTTATAACATGCAACGAAGGTGACCTCAAATGGGTGGATAAAACTATCGTGCCCACACTTCCTACCTGGGAAGGCGACGCTATCTTCTTAAAGCTTCTGCTTGAAAATGAAGAAAATTTCTTCACACTTAAGCTTGTATATGAAGGTGAATCACTGGTTGATCAGAAGCTTGAGATTTATTAGTATTATCCTGCCACAAGACTATTTACAAGCTTCTGCATATCTGCCTCCCAGTTTCTTTCCCTGCTATAATAAACACAGCCATATATTTCCGGGTATTTGAGATTCACGCTGGAGCAGAGAATTACAGGTATTGTGATTTTGTTCTTAATCACTCTGTCAATCAGAACATCCCCTGATTGTTCCTCTCTGCCACCCGGCTCGTCGGGATAATACATATCAGTAATTATCAGATCATACGGATTATTACTATCCATTGAGTTTTTAATCTGTTTCCACCCGTCTGCGAGATTATTGGACCATTCGACATCTTTAATCCCACATCCTGACAGGGCTTTGCATATATCATTGTGTTTAAATGTATCATCTTCGATATTCAGTACTCTCATGTGAATCCTCCTGACTTTATCTGTTTAAGTAGTCATTCCATCTTGCATTTGTCTCCTCAAGCTCATGCTTTTGCATTATGCGATTGCGATCGCTGAGTATCGCAATCATTTCATCAGCGATTTCTTCCATGGGAAGCTTTTTATAGTGTGACAGATATCCTATCATCCTTTGAGCTGTCCAGTCGGTATTTAGGTTTTTCGTTATCTCATCGCAAAATGGCTCCGGATACCCGCGCCTGAGCAATATATCATATAGCTCCATACTCTTTGCTGTCCTGGGTTTCATATAGTGCCTCTCCAATCTTATCAATCAATGTCACATCCGCCGGCAGCTACTTTACATCTGCATCTACATATATCTGCATTCTTATATCCAGCTAAAATCGCCACCTGTCACAGCAAGCGATAACAGCTTATCCATCTTCTCTACCTCTTCAGCACCTCTAACCATCTGAATAAGCTTCGCAGATTCTACAACCTTTGGCATCTCCTCATCAGGTCCTATCTCCATATCTGCCTCTTCTCCACAGTATGGACATACCAATGTTGGTACAATTTTTAAATCCAAAAACCTGCTTCCACACTCTTTACACTCATAATAACCGCACTGCTCTGTGCCATCCGGTACATAATACATATATAATTTCCTGCCTTTCATTTCCTTTAGTGTTATTTCCATGTCTTCCATACATCCGGCCGGTACCCGATTGTTGACTGCCTGCCGTTTCTGACCACCGGTGTCTTAATCACCTGCGGATTTTCAAGCACTTTATCCAGCTTGTCCTCATCTGCTATGTACTTTATAAGTGCCAGCAAATCCTTATCTTTGCCATCCCAGTTAATCATATTGTCAAGACCGCCATTCACCTGAGCGACAGAATTAAATTCGCCCTTGCTCATGCCTTTTTCCTTCATGTCGATAAACTGAAACTTTATCCCACGCTCCTTGAAAAATCGCTGAGCTTTCTTTGTGTCATTACATTTCTTTGTTCCGAAAATTTGTATGTTCATGCTCTTTGCTGTCCTTGGTTTCATATAGTGCCTCTCCAATCTTCTCAATCAGTGTCACATCCGCCGGCAGCCACTCCACGTCCGCCAGATGCTCCTTTGTAAGCCACTTTGCGTCCTCAGCCTCCTTTAGGATAAGCTCACCGTGAATTACCTCACACCAGAAGCAATCCATAGAGAGATGGAAATTAGGATAATCGTATTCTATCGTATCTATTAATTCTCCGACAGCAATTTCTGTGTCCAGTTCCTCCATTATCTCCCGCTTTAGCGCCTGCTGCGGTGTCTCGCCAGACTCAATCTTGCCTCCAGGAAACTCCCAGCCGCCCTTGAACTCTCCGTAGCCTCTTTGGGTTGCAAATATAATCGGTTTATTTTCTTTATTGACTGCTCTTATGACGGCAGCCACTACGCGTACTGTTTTCATATTGCCTTAAGCTCCTGTGTATTATTTTGTAAGCTTTGTTGTAAATTGCTCTGCAGATATCGAAGCAGATCCTCTCTTACAGGGTGGTGCATCTTCATCTCACCAACAAGTCCCATAGAAACTGATTTATCAAAAATCTTTTCATAGGATTTCTTTGTCTGTCTTGCAAGCTGACCTCTGTGTACGAGAAACAGTACTCGCTTGAAACCCAGCTCACGCATGGCAAACGCGGATGCATATGTTTTTCCGGTACCCCTTGTGTCAAGGGCGTGATGGGAGTTTTTTTCAGATAGGAAATATTTAATTGTAAATGTTCAGATTGAGGTGTTATCCTCGTATAATGCGGTGGCGGGTTATGACTCCCGCTTTGCAATCAAATAAGTTACACCGCCATGTATATAGTTATTAATATAAAATTTCCTATCTTACCTTTTCTGCCAACCTGTCTTGCAAAAAAGGCTTAATAGCGTTTAGTAGTAACGCCTTTATTTTTTTATCTTGTTTTAAGCTAATTGAGTCTTTATCTCTTTTGTTAAACATTTTCAACATAAATTCATAATCATCTTCTCCATCATAATCATTATATTCTGTATCAAATGCGCCTTCTTCATATAGCCAACGCAATAATTTTCTCGAAAACAGTTCAGAAGACAGCGACAAATATCTTCCTTCTTCAACCGCATGTAATAGTTTAAACTGACTTTCTATTAAAGAAGTGGCATCTCTTAAATCCTCTCTTCCAAATTTATTAATGCACGAACTCCCTATTGGATATAAAATTCTACCTGAATATCTGTTTCTTATGGTATAAAGATATTTAATATTCTCTTTCCCACAGACACACTCTGATGAGCAGCTTAAATCCTCTTCACAATCATCAATGTCCCATTCTACCACAGCATCTTTCCAATTATCACTTTCAGAAGAACGAATCACAGTCATCATTAAATTCTTATAGTATGAATTTTCCAATATATTATTTCCTCCTCAGTATTTCTGAGTGTGATGTTCTATATTAAAAGAACATCACACTCTTATTTATTCTTACTCAAACATCTGTTTAACAGTTTTCTCCCATGTCTTTGCATGGACTATTCTTTTATGGCACAAATTTCCTTTAATAATATCGTGTTTAGTCAATTGTGATGCATTTTCCCAATCACCCTTAAACACGTATGTAGCATTTCCTACTTGATTAGATTCGAACACATACAGATTTTTGTTTGTGTAACCATAAACTACATAACCGTTAAAGCTATTCTCGCCAATCGCAAGGAAATCAGGCTCATATTTCGCAAATGTCTTATGATTATTTCTCGGTACTTCTTTATTTTTACCCGGAGCTTTTTCAAAATAATCATCAAGTGCCTTTTCTGCACGCTCCCATGGATATTTCCCAGGTGGTAAAATCCTCCATGATACTTCCTTTATCTTGATCTTTTGTCCAATTGGATTTTCATCCTTGTCAACGATTTCGCAATAGCCGAACACTTCCAAAAACATATTAATCGTATGCTTTAACAACTCTACGTCTGCTTTTGTCAGCAATTCCGAGCGCAGTTTTCCACTATCACGAATAATTCTAGACAAAGGTGGAAAAATGTACTCTTTCGGATAACACATTCTGTTTTGAAAGCACGTTCCATAATGATCTGTACCATGCCAATCAACAATATGATAATCTCTTTCTATCTCTCTATGCTCTTTTTCCATTTCTTTATGGATGAGTTCTTTTCCGTATAGATTAAACCTTGTCACAGGTCCTATTGGTTGAGGAACTACACATGTTCCATCAAGACACCCATCCATCTTCAATAAATCAATGTTATTCTCATCCGCCGGAACAGATACATATACTTCTTTGTCTTCTGCAATATTTGCAAAATACTTGTCCACAGAATTAATTCTACTCTTTTTTATAATCATCTACTATACCTCCCTTATTCAATATTATTGCTTCTTTTACCATCAGCCTTTGAACGAATATACACCGTTCCGTTTGAATTTCTCACAGTTTGATAATCACTGTAGTTCTTATTGCCATTTTCAATCTGCTTGATTGCATGTTTAAGCGTTACCGTTCTTCCACTTTCAACATTTACAAACTTTGTGTTCAAACCTGTATCTGATTGTTCTGTAGCCTTTAATAACATATTAAATTTCCTCCTTGACTTAAATCAAAAATTATGTTTTTTCTTGATTCTGGTCATCGGATGTGGCATAATAAATATGTTCTAAACATTCGGATCCACATCCGATACCAACGCTTTATGATTGCGCCAACAATCAAAAAGCGTTTTTTATTTCTTTCAATTTAACCACTTCCTTTCTCAAAAATCTTAGCTTTCCAATCATAAAGCCAAGTATCGGCCGGTTATGACTCCTGCTTTACAATCACTCTTATTACACTGCAACATTTTTTATTTCAAATTGTTAATCAAACTTAATCTCTTCCTCTGCTCTTTCATAAATATCAATCTGATTCTGAACATCCAATCGATTAACCAACCATCCCTTGGCTTCACACATTTTAGCAAAGTCATCTATTCGGTTTTTTCCATACATTTCTTTAAGCGTGATTACAAGTCCGAATTGCAATGGTCTTCTCTTTTTTAATGTTACTCGTTCTTTAGTCACAACTCCTATCCCCCACATTCCGGCATCATAGGACTTTTTAGGAACTCTTCTATCCTTGATTTTCTCACATATGCGCTTAACATTATCCCATTTTCGGAATATATTTCTTGCATCTTCTTCATACATGACCTGACCTTCTTCGGTCTGCTTATTATCATCAATAGATTTTATCTTAGTTTTGACAGTTCCATTCTTTTTTTCCGTAATCACACGTCCAAAATGTATATCCATTTCAGTTCCTGTGTAATCCACTCCTTGATTACGATCACAATACGGAAAATAACATAATACAGCCTTTGCATAATACGGATGTTTTCCATTCACGACAGGAACTGGCAATGTATAGTTATAGGTTTCATAATCCTGCGTTGTCCCAGTAATTATGAATTTTATTTCATCGTCTAGTGTATTCAAAATATCTTCTATTCGTTTAGGAACCACTCCATATCCCATTGTATCTGAAACATTTCCACTAGGTCCCCATTTTGCAGCCGCATCTATTATGAGAGCCTTTGCCACTTCTCTGCTAAGACCCATGACATAAATCAAATATGCTAATTTTCTTGTAATCCATGGAGCCGCAAATGATGTTCCCGATAAATATATAGCCCCCAATTCATCTGCGCATACTGCTATTTTTTCTTCAGCTTTGGTACCATCTCCACCATAATAACATATGTCTGGTTTATGGAAAAAAGAGAGCACCGGTCCTCGTCTAGAATAAGATGCCGATTTTCCAGACATATCAACAGCATTTACAACTAACGAATTCAATGAATCAGCCGGTGCACCTACCTTCATGTCCGAATGTTTCATTCCATCCGGTGTATTCGTTCCAGATATCACAAATATGACATCATACTCACTTTGAATGCGATCAAGTTCTGCAGCTTCTGGAGATATATAGTTTTCGCGTATCTCATTTTTTGCACCAAGCGACAGATTCCACACTTTGATATCCTGATTATTTTCAACTATATTTCTAATTTCTCGCAAAATGGCAAATGAACTAAATCCACTTTGTTTTGATACACCAAAATGTCTTACGCGAAAGCGACCACATCCATCATCTAATCCACTATTTCCTCTAGGGCCATCCACAATAATTGATGATACTGCTGTTCCATGCTTATAATCCTCTGGCTCTAATATATCCTCCGGCAACATAGGTCTGTAATCAACCCATTTATGAAAATACACCTTTTCATTGAACTGAGTATCAATAACGCCTACAATTGGTTCGTTTCCTGGCGGTGGAATAATGCCATCATCTTCTTCAAACTCAACAGTTTCCAACAAACCATCTTCTAAACTGATTTTGGAGAAATCTGTGATACTCATTGCAATAAGATATGGTGCCTTATCATATAACAGTCTTGCCTGTGGTGGTGTCAACAACATGGTTGTGCCACCGATAATTTTGCTTTCCGCAACATCAATCCCGAACCTTGACAGCAGCTCTCTGGTTTCAATATCTGTTTTATAAATTGTTATAATAGATTCTTCCGTAATCGATTCTTTTGCCTCGTCTACATCAAATTTTTCAACGAAATGGCAATCAACAATAACATTTACAAAATTTGTCCTGGCAATTTTTTCAGCATGCAAATATTTCTTTTCTTTCCCTAGCTTTTCTATATCTTCTGCTGTTATACATCCATTATAATCTGCATCCACAATTTCCTTTACAATTTGCAAATTATTAATTGCTTTATCAATGGCTGATGCCTGTACATAATGTGTAAATACATGCTTATGTATTGTCTTGCCCTGATTATCTTTTCCTGTGACAAATTTTGCTCCTCTGATTGAATCCACTGGTTTCTTTCCAGCATCTGCAAGTAATATCTTCAATCGATTGCTTTTCGCTACAACACGAATGTAATGAACACTGACAATCATTCCTGCTATATCATCCTTATCAGACCAATATGCTTTTACTTTGGATAATTGAACAATTAATTTTTCTATGTGTTCTGATGTCACTTTCTTATGTGCCGGCAAAGTTACCGGCCCCATGCCTTCATTTCCACGTTTTTCAAATCTGCCTTTTAACTGCAATAATCCATTCATTTAACAACACCTGCCTTCAATTCTCTTGATACACTGCTTTTAGACTTACTTGTTAGAATTTCTATTTCCCTAACTGTAAATCCTTGTTCTTGAAGTTTTTTCAAATTCTCTGGCTTTTCCCCACATACCGAATAATATATTCTTCTGAAATAATCCATCTCATCATTTACATCACTAAATGCAATAGCAGTTTTCAGAAGATTCTTTAACTCCCCTGGATAGGGCATAGGTTTTGATAATTTCATTATTTTTCTGAAAAGTCTAATATCTCTACCACCTAACTTCATTTTATCCAAATAGGAATTAAGCATTTTCTCAGCTATATTCATTAAATCTTCTTCTGTATATCGATTAAAATCAATGATTGAATCAAATCTTCTACTTAACGCCTTATCGAACATATTAAACAAATTTGTTGTGGCCACCAATACAACATTTTCGTTCATTCTATCCAAACACTTAAGCAGTGTTGATGTAACTCTCCCCATCTCTCTTAAATCATTTGAACTAGTTCGGTTCAATGCTAAGGCATCTATTTCATCAAATAAAACAATAACCTTTTCCGGATTAATAAATGAATTTATTTCCTTAAACATCTCTGTCAGATTTTTCTGTGTTTGCCCTAGTTTACTATCAACAATTGCAGAAAAATCAACCATAAAAATTTCTCTATTTAATATTCTTGCCAACTGTTTTACTGCCTCTGTCTTTCCTGTTCCTGGTGCTCCCTGGAATAAGAATTTATTAATGCCCATCTTTCTTCCAACTGCATTTACAACGCCAAGTAAATCTTGTGTAATACAATCTGGCAATAACAACATATCTTCAACAGGTTCTATTTTTTCAAAAAAAGGAGAACTACTTTCAGACATCTGAGGAACAAACGTATTCGCGTTTGATAAAAGAGACATAATATACTCTGCAAGCTGATAATCTCCTGTATTATCAAAATCTCTTGCTATTTCGTATGCTTCTGTTCGAAAACCAGCATCATTCTTTTCTGCATAGTATTTCACTAAATTTATTACATTTTTCTTCTTCATAAAATCAGCCTCTTTCCGTCAAACTATTCATATATTATATATAACATACTGGGACAGTTTTTTCAATAGTGGGACAAATATTTTTGCTTTTTATTTTATAAGATTGCAAACTATCATTAAATTTTATGTTCAAACTCATCATTAAACTTCCACTTTATCTCCACCCTGTCCTTTGCATACACGACAATCTCCTCCACAAAAGCATCCACAATTTCCCTGTTAAGTCCGGTCAGTCTCAACTGCCCTTCCAGCATCTCCAGACCTGCCACTTACGGCACATCCACATCTGTCATCTTAGTTACTGCAGCCCTCTGCTTTTCGATATTCTCCTGCAAGCTCGCCAGCATCTGCTCATATATCTTGCGCTGTTCCAGATATGTTTTTTTATCTGTCATTTCCAGCTTGTAGCTTTCATAAGCTTCACGCAAATCCTTTTCAATTAGTTCACGGCTATGCTCCATATCTGAAAGATGCTTTTCTGCCTGCTTTAATCGCTCTGCCTGTTTCTCCCGTTGCATATCCACAACCTTTCTGGAATCTACCAGCACATCAATCATCATCTGAAGTACTTTCTTCACAACACTTTCCATATCGACATTCAGCACACTGATATTGCATTTCCCATCAGCCTTATCTAGATAATGATTTGCACAATAATACTTCGGTCGTCCGGCATAAGTATGGGACAGGCGATGCCCACAGTTACCACAGATCATTTTGCCAGTCAGGCAATGTATTTCATGCTTTCTTTTGGCACTGGCACATGTATTTTCTTTTTGCATGGCAGCTACTTTTTCAAAATCCTCCTTGCTTATAATTGCTTCGTGACAATTTTCCACACGCTTCCATTCATCCTCTGGAAGTGCTTTGGCGTGTTTATCGCCAACATTCTCACTCTTGAATCGGCTGTAAACCATCGTGCCGGTGTACTGCTCATTTCCGAGGATTCTTCCTATTGCAACATTATTCCAGAGAGGCTTTTTCTCACGATATCTGGCAAGTTGCTTTTCACTTCCAGACTGCATGGCAATATACACTCCCGGCGTATCTATTCCATCCCGGTTCAGTCCTTCTGAAATTTTGTACATAGATTTTCCAGACAGAAACTCTTTGAAAATGCGCTTTACAATCTGACTGGCAAACTCATCCACAACCAACTTATGCTTGTCCTCCGGACTTTTCACATAGCCATAAGGAGCATAGGTAGCTATGTATTTACCATTGCCACGCTTTGTATCAAGTGTCAATGATACTTTGGAAGACTGTTCCTCACTGAAGAAATCATATAGAATCCCCTTAAATGCAACATCAATCTCACCGATACCACCCACATAATCTGCGCTGTCATAATTATCATTTATGGCAATAAATCGCACACCCATAAAAGGAAATATCTGTTCAATATATTTTCCCTGCTCGATATGATCTCTTGAAAATCTGGAGAAATCCTTTACAATAACACATGAAATCTGCTTTCTTTTCACCATTTCCAGCATTCTCTGCATATCCGGGCGGTCCATATTTTTACCAGAATAGCCATCATCCACAAACTCAACCACACTCATTTTGCGAAGTTCCTTATTTTTATTAATAAATCCACGGATAAAAGCACGCTGATTGGTAATACTGTTGCTCTCATCTTTTACAAATTCATCTTCCTTTGATAATCTCAAATATACTGCAATCAGCTCCAGATATGCTATCAACAACTCTTCCAGAGTTGATTGTTCACCGTATGACATGGTTATTTTATGGTATTCCCTTTACCCATATCCACCTTAATTGTCTTTGCTTTAATATCTATTTTTCCTCCATCTGCGTTACCTCCATTAAAAAAATCGCTACCCATAGCTCATTTGAAAATGCATAAACTATGGATAACGATTCTTGTTATCACTTATTCTGTTTTGGACTTCTCTTAACGTCCTATGAAGGTATACGCCGGTCTTTCTGACCCCTCATCGCCCCGTATACGTAAAGGTGTACTCACCTCCGGGAATTATAGATGAGCCACTAGCTGTGTTCACGACGCCCTTCTCCATTCCGGAGAAGCACTATCTCCCCTACCTGCATTACGGGGATTGGGACGAACTTCTCGCCCCTCATGGGTTATTATCCTTACGCAACATACCTGCTCCCGCATTGCCCGGACTTCCGTCCAGCCTCTCAGCCTTCATCTCTCAATCCATCAGCCTACTAATATGATAACTGTGACTTTCATCCTGCGGGTATATGATCCGTAATTTTACTCAAATCTGTAACTGCTATTCAGTTGTCAATTTTCATTTTCTCATTGGCTTGTCTAAAGCCTGAATATAGTATAAACCAACCCAGTGTCGTCCACAAGGGACTATCTTGGTCTATTTTTGCGAAAAAGTGTCAAATTTTGACCTTTTTCTGATTTCTGCAAAAGTATCATACCGCCTTCCGTCGTGATTGTACACTTCGGCAAAGTATGAAATTTGCAAATCTTGTATTCATTATACGATGGAGATATATGTTTGTCTATGGACATGGTTGGTGTTTTTTCAGGGATTCACACCAGAATCTGGTGTTTTAGTGCTTGCATTTAAACAAAAAAATAGAGCGCCGTCGCAACGCCGCCCTTACAAAAACACTTAAGTGTTTTATGATTCTATCCATAGTATATGTGGATTTTTTGAAAAAGTCAATACTCACTCCATTTTATACATGTATTTTGAATTATAAATTTCACTCATAACTTCATTTATCTTTTCTGTGTCATTTAATTTTATTCATCAGAATTCACATATACGCTTCTTATTAGGGTTACAACCTGTAACCGTATATTCACAAATCTTCATCAACTACCCATCAACTAAAATCAATCCAATAATAAAATTATATTTCCCGTATTTTCACAATAATAAACACACAAATTACACACACCATCAATTACCCGTCAACTAAAAATCCTAAGATTAATGAACCAAACTTGACATGCAAAACTCTTGTTCATACTAATAACCTACCTAAACCTCACCTGCAGATTCATTTTAATAAACATCTCCCCATCTTCCTCATACAGACTCATATACTCATGTCTGCTGGTTGAAGCTCTCTCCAGAATTGTATTATCCAACAGATATTGTTCAAAGAAATTCCTGTTATAGATGTGATATGCCAATATTTCTCCATCTGCTTTTACAATGATATATCCTCCGTTTGCTTCATCCAAACCATCCCACGGCTTTGCCGGCTTCATACCCAATGCACAAGAGCAGAGAAACTTCTTAAATTTGTATGTATACATCATTGCATCACCATATCCGAGGGGATCCCTTTCACCCAGCATTTCTACCAGCTTATCGCAATCCTTTACATCTTCAGAATAGAAATACAACAACATATTTCCGATAATTTCAGGCATACTGCTGTCAACCATAATAAGATTTCTCTTAAATCCATCATGATTCATTCCATAGTATTCTACACTGCCACCATACTCTGCAATCTTCGCCATTCTGTCCTTATTCTTAGTTCTTGTATCAATAGCATTAATCTCTTCTGCCTGTTCAGATGTTATGCCTGTAACCTTGTATATAAAGTTGGTAGTCAATCCTGCATTCAACAATGTAGGAGCATGTCCTACATCTGATTTAATAGAAAAACCTGCATTACGGATGAAATTAGTATGGATATCCTCAATCTGCATTGAAATATCTGTTGTATCAGCGGCAGGAGCCTTGATTTTTGTAACCTTAATTCCGTTTGCAAAATTTGCTACTTCCTCTACTTCAAAACTTCCGCTATGTAAAGCTATTTCCTTCAACAATAAATTTGCATTTTCTTCCATGTGAACCCTCCTGACTTTATCTGTTTAAGTATTCATTCCATCTTGCATTCGTCTCCTCAAGCTCATGCTTTTGCATTATGCGGTTGCGGTCGCTGAGTATCGCAAGCATTTCATCGGCGATTTCCTCCATGGGAAGCTTTTTATAGTGTGACAGATATCCTATCATCCTTTGAGCTGTCCAGTCGGTATTAAGGTTTTTCGTTATCTCATCGCAAAACGGCTCCGGATACCCGCGCCTAAGCAATATATCATATAGCTCCATGCTCTTTGCTGTCCTTGGTTTCATACAATGCCTCTCCAATCTTCTCAATCAGTGTCACATCCGCCGGCAGCCACTCCACGTCCGCCAGATGCTCCTTTGTAAGCCACTTTGCGTCCTCAGCCTCCTTTAGGATAAGCTCACCGTGAATTACCTCACACCAGAAGCAATCCATAGAGAGATGGAAATTAGGATAATCGTATTCTATCGTATCTATTAATTCTCCGACAGCAATTTCTGTGTCCAGTTCCTCCATTATCTCCCGCTTTAGCGCCTGCTGCGGTGTCTCGCCAGACTCAATCTTGCCTCCAGGAAACTCCCAGCCGCCCTTGAACTCTCCGTAGCCTCTTTGGGTTGCAAATATAATCGGTTTATTTTCTTTATTGACTGCTCTTATGACGGCAGCCACTACGCGTACTGTTTTCATATTGCCTTAAGCTCCTGTGTATTATTTTGTATGCTTTGTTGTAAATTGCTCTGCAGATATCGAAGCAGATCCTCTCTTACAGGGTGATGCATCTTCATCTCAAACTTGGTGATATCGCGCTCTTTGCCATTGTTATCACGCTTTCTGGCAGCGCGAACATCAACTATATCAAACTCTCCAATATAGTAAAAATTTGACTCCGCATCACTCTTTTTCACAAGTAGATGCTTTCTTTTAGTGTTCACTACATCTGACACATATGAGCTGTCCACGCCCCTGCCAATCTGCGAATCCCATCTGAAAATCATATTGTCCTCAAATGCATCCGCGTAATCCGGCTTTCCATCTACATAGCTTTTCTGCTCGTCTGTGCTTTCCTCTTTATGATACGTGACAAAGATAAATACATCATCATCTATGCGCTTCATTCCATACATTGTGGAGGAAAGATCCCTACCACAATTCATCAGCAGACTGACATCACGCCTGGAGTATTTCTCATACAATACAAACGGACTCTCATTTTTAAGTGAGGACTGATATTTATCATGATATCTTTTGAGTCCCACCTCTATTATGTCATCTATCTGCTTTTTAAACTCTTCATTTTGAAGTCTTGTGGTAAAATTATTCATCCTATGGAAGATGTTATTGCTGTCCTCCTCCAAAATATCTATCCTGCAAAATCTCTTGTACTCATCATCCTTGCTGACAAACTTTCCCTGCAACACATCAGCCGCATTGTCAATGGATTGCATATTTACCTTGTAATCGTACCTCCGTATGAAAATCTCTCTTATCTCATTAATTGAAATAGAAGGCTTCTTCATAAGCTGCCTTAAAATCTCTAATTCAAACGGTCTCGCACCACTTAGGATAGTCTTCGACAAATACTCAAGTGTGATTTTTTCCTGCTCATTTAATCTGCCGGTATAAAGCTCCTTCTCAACCGCTTCAAGAAATGCCTGATAGGTCTTGTACTCTTTTATTATTACAAGTGGATCAACCTCTCCGTTTTCATAAAAATCCAATAGATACGGCACTCTTCCAAGCCGGTTTTTCAAAGAAACATAGCTCTCCCTGATAATGGATTTCATGCCCTTTATTTTGTCTATCGACGCAAAAATCCTATCCTTTGCAATCTCATCAAAATGCACTGTCGAAGCGCCTGGAATCGTATTATTTCCGCTGATAACATACTTTCTGATTGTATCTGCATTGTAGGAGCGGTCTCCCGACAATGCGACCGGTATCATAAAATTATTGTTATAGTTGCCGATGAAATCAAGTATCACAACATATTCCTTGCCATTTGCCTTTCTAAGCCCACGTCCTAGCTGCTGTATAAATACAATTGGCGATTCTGTCGGCCTGAGCATGATGACCTGGTTTACTTCCACGATATCAACACCCTCATTTAAAATCTCTACAGAAAAAATATAATCCAGTGGCTGAATTTTTCCTTCCGTGTCAAATATCTGCTTGGCATTAGATTGGTTCGCGGTATCTAACATATTTTCATCCATCGCAAGCCGCTCAAAGGCTCTCTGCCTCTCCTCCTCTGTGGCTTCTCCATTTAATGCAATTGTACGGAAAAATCTGCCTGTCTCAGGATTAATCGTCTGATTAAACTTATTCGATAATTCGACTGATTCGTCTATCCTGCTGCAAAAAATCAGCCCCTTCACCCTGTCGCCGCTATGTCCAAAATAATTGGCCTGCTCGATGATATGCTTCACCCTCTCATCACCAACAAGCTGGTTGAACGATGATTCTGTAAGCTTTTTACTCTTTATCTCCTTGTCACCAAGCAGTGAAACATCTGTTATTCCAAAGTAGTGAAATGGGCACAGCATGTTTTCCTCCATAGCCTGCTGCAAACGAATCTCATATGCAATCTGATAATTAAAAATCTGGTAAATGTTTTTTCCGTCAATATCATCATCGCGCTTATCGGGAGTCGCTGTCATTCCAAGCCACAGCTTTGGTGTGAAATAGTTCATCACCTTCTGGTATGTGTTGGCCGAGCTGTGGTGCGCCTCATCCAAAATTATGCAATCAAAGTCATCCGGTGCATATTTTCTCAAATGCTCATCACGATTTAAGGTCTGTACCGTTGCAAAAACATAATCCCTGTCATAATCACTGTACCCAGCACCGACAAGTCCCATAGAAACTGATTTATCAAAAATCTTTTCGTATGATTTTTTTGTCTGTCTTGCAAGCTGACCTCTGTGTACGAGAAACAGTACTCGTTTAAAGCCCAGCTCGCGCATGGCAAACGCAGATGCATATGTTTTTCCGGTACCCGTAGCTGATATGAGAAGTGCCCTATCCTCACCTTTTTCCAGTATTTTTCTCAGATTTGTGATAAAGCCAACCTGCATTGCATTTGGCTTTAATCTGTATTTTTCAATTGATGGAATTTCCTCGCTCTTTGCAATCTCACGCTGTCTTTTTATGATTTGATAGCGCTCTTTATACTCCTCATAAAAGTTGTCAAAGGAAAGAGCATAGCGCGAATTCCAAAGCTCATTGTATTCCTCAACAATCTGCTTTGCCACCTCTCCCTGCTCTGTAGAAACAACCTTTGTATTCCACTCTCTGTTGCTCGTAAGTGCGGCGCTTGTCATATTTGAGCTTCCGATAATGATTCGGTAAATCTCTTCTTTTTTGAATATATATCCCTTTGTGTGAAAGCCTTCAGCGGCCTTCTCCACATCATACATTTTGAGCGTGATGTTCGACAAACCGTGAAGCTTCTCAAGCGCCTTTGGTTCACTGAAATTCAGATAATTTGTGGTGAGAATTTCTCCCGGAATACCATTTTTCTCCAGCTCCTTAAGCGTCTGGAGCAATGGCGTAATGCCTCCCATCGTGATAAACGCAACGCTTATCTGAAATTTGTCACAGGACATCAGCTCATCTTCTATTGAGGATAATACTTTTTTGCCTTCTTTATGGTTGTTTGACAAAAATTGCGGCTGATAAGCCAGGCTCGAATTGTATCCACTATTGATGAAGCCGGTTTCCAAACCGGCGCGTAGTTCTGCTATTTTTTGTTTATTCATACTGCCTCCCACAGCTCATTCCATCCTGCATAGCCCATCGATACAAAGTATCTAAACCATACGCGCCATGCATCATAAAACAAGCAGTCCTTGTTCTCCTCAGCCAATGTTACCAGGTCAGCACACCTTACTACATAGTCCTTATCCTTTGTGAAACGACCTGTTGATATGCCATTTTTGTATAGCTCATACAGATTTTCAAGGGCAGCCTTTGCTATTGCCATGTCAAAATTATCGACTTTGCTTTCGTTGATTTCATTGAATTTAAGGCACTCCCTATAGTTTTTTTCTATAACGTTATCTGATACTTTTTTTTCCATGTTATCACATTCATACCTTTAACACCATCTCATGCCACTCTTCTCCGCCCCAGGTAGAGTCGGCAATCCCCAGATCCTGCAATCCAAACTTTTTATACATCTCCACCTTCTGCTCTAAGCATGTCAGAAACAGCTTTTTTCGTCCGTTTGCCTTTTCACGCTGGCTGTAGCGGTACACGAGCTCTCTGGCAAGGCCCTGTCCACGGTACTCCGGCAGCACGTCAAGGCCCAGAAGCATCACATTTTTACCGTTTTCATCGCATAAATCGATGTCCGTGAAGAACTCATCCCTGAACTTTTCCTCGTCTGTTGCCACACCATTTAAAAAGCCTGCCAGCTTACCTGTTGATTTATCAACTGCCACGAGAAATAGCTGTGGTACCTTTGCAATTCTCTCTGTCATTGCCTTTGGAGAGCATGCTTCATTCGGTGGGAAACATATCTGCTCAATTGCTATTGCCTGTTCTACCTCGTCTGGGTTTATACTTCTAAATTCAAAATTGTCTGTCATTATTTTATACCTCATTCTTCTGTTTACCATATGTTAAGATTTTTTGTATAAGTATATAACCAAAATCAGCCACAAAGGCATTTTACTGCTTTTACGACTGATTTACATTGAAACCTGACAAAAACCTCCTTTTTGCTTTAATGATAAACTCAAAGCGCAAAGGAGGTCAATGTTCATTTATGAATACCTACAATTAATTACGAAAGAACGATAATGCTTCCTTCAATCCATCAGACTCATTATTCATGTGTTCTGCCATTTCTGAAACTCCGTGCATCATCGCATTGAGCTCCTCGATGTTGGCATTCATCTCTTCAGTTGCTGCGGCATTTGCTGCGCTGACGTCTGTCAGGCTGTTGCTGCTCTTCGTGATGTCATCGTTCAGCTCAATCATCGCAGTGACAAGCTCTTCGATTTCATCAGCTTTTTCTGCTGTCTTTTGAATCTGCTCATCAAGTGAGCCAAATTCATCGAGTACTGCCTTAATCTCTTCCTTCTGCTTGGCATTATCCTCGACGATGGTGCCGGATGCCTGTACACAATACCTGCACTCTTCAACCAGTGATGATATTATCTGCTTGATATTCTCAAGCTCCGTATTGGTATTGTCTGAGAGCACTCGAATCTCCTGTGCCACTACTGCGAAGCCTTTTCCTGCATCGCCGGCTCTGGCTGCCTCTATAGATGCATTGAGTGACAAAAGATTGGTTTCACTGGATATTTCCTCAATGACAGAGACAATATTGCTCACCTTGTCAACCGTAGTATTTACAGTTTCTATGCGTTTTGAAATTGCTGAGATCCCCTCATCCATCTTGTGGCTGCTATCCTGCATGGATTTAATCTTGTCATTCATGATTTTACTGCTATCCTGCACTGCTACCGTCTGGTTTTTGATTTCATCAACAGAGGCATTAATGTCCTTTGTTTCATTGCTCATCTCCAGAAGATTTTCATTAATCTTGGAAATAGATGCTGCCATGCCTGTAGAGCCCTCTGCAACATCCTCGACTGCCTTGGATATCTCGTTATTTGCAGCAAGTGTCTGACTGCTTGTGTCATTAAGCTCATAGCTGTTTGATGACATCGTATCACTGGAATTTCTTATCTTTCCGACTATACTTCCAAGCGATTGTGTGAGCTCCTTCATCTTTCCTATAATCAGGCCTATCTCATCATTTGACTCCTTGACCCCACTGAAATCTGCCTCAATATTACCATTGGCAACATCCTCAATTATTGTACTGACCTTTACAAGCGGTCTCATAAGCCTGCGTCCCATTATGAATGAGATAATAATTGCAATAAGCACAACAATAGCACTGATTCCAATGGCAACTCCTGTTACAGTAGTAATTCCTGCAAGTGCCTCAGACTCATCTGCTGTAAGCACAAGTATATTTTCATTGTTCAAAATCGTATATGCCGAATACTTTGTTGTTCCATTGAAATCATATTCTACAACAGTCGTGCCCGGTTTTTTGCCATCCTGAAGCTGTTGTACAACTCCTTTAATTACGGCATTCTCAACAGGCTGTCCAACCTTTTCCTTTGTTGGATGATAAAGCATTGTGCCATCATTCTTTACCACATAGACATATGAGCTGTCCATACCTTCGAGCTTTACATCGGAAAGACTCTTAGCGTATTCATCATAGTCTAAATCCTCTGTATCTGCATTGCTGATCTCATTCTCCACAATTTTTGATGTTGTATTGATAACATCTACCATGGTATGCTTTGTGCTGTCTGTAATTTGTTTTTTGGAGCTTTCAAGAATAAATACCATACAAATTACATTTGAAACTATAACAGCTAAAATCACCATTACTATGATTTTGGCTGCAAATGTACCCCTTTTTTTAGTTTTACTCTGTTCCATATGACCATCTCTCCTATCCTACTGCTACTCCTTTAGCTTAAAATTATAAGACAATATTACCATTTTTGGTGAAATTATACAATAGTTTATCAGTAAATAAAAAATTTATCTACATTTTGCCTTTGATTAATTTGTCGCGCAAATAGGGTTAATGTTCAATCATAAACAGTTATACTATCTATTCCACATTCTTTAGTGCCATGTCCATCGGGATTCTCTTTATTCTGCTGAAATCAAATACTGTCACTATCAGGTAACCGATGAGCACGAACGCAAACATCTTTACATAGCCGACAGGTGTCATATGGAATGAAAACCATCCGCTGAAGGTCTGAAGCATTATGCGCCATACAATGTCCATCACCTTTGCACCAAGCACTACGCTGATGATATCCGAGATGACCACCACGATGGATGTTGAGACCAGATAAAGACTTGCAATTTCTCTGTTGTCGTAGCCTAAAATCTTGGTCATAGATATGGCTGTCTCATTTTTCTCGATGATGAGCTTCGTGAGCAGATATATCATAACGGCTGATAGCAATATGCAAAGCACCTGGAAGTACTGCATGTATGAGCCCATGGAGTGGTCGAGCTGGTCTGCCATTTTGGTGATGTCGCGTATCGTGATTGTTGTCGCGATATCGCTCTCATCGATATCCTTTATCTTTGTATCCGACAAAAATCCGCTGAATCTGCCATCCGCAAAATCAAAGGTATCCGCGAAATGCTCTATAGGCATAAGCACCGCGATGCTCTGGGATTTATCGTAGGTTCCCTTCACCTTGAATTTGTATGTTTTTTTCTCGTACTGTGCATCAAGCTTTATTGTATCACCCGGTTTTATACCATATTTATCTGCAAATGAATCCGATATGTACACCTCGTTATCCTTAAGCGAATCCATGTCCTTAAGCTTTACGTATGCACTGTCTGTTTCCACTCCGTAGACAGACACCTCCTCGTCAAAGTCATCTGTTCTCCTCAAGAGCGATGCCATGTCAAATTTCTCTGCGTCACTGTTGTCGGTTTCAAGCACGTTTCCGTCTGCATCGACATAGGATTTGAGTACGTACTGATATTTTGCAAACATCATACTGTCGGTATTTTTCTTGTAATAATCAAGTGTATCCGGCATGCCGACTGCCATCGCGAGCATTACCATGATGAAAAATATTCCCACAAAAAGTATCAGATAGTTTGCCACATTCTGGAACATGATTCTCAGTCTGAAACGGCTCATGAAGCTCCAGCGCGGAAGCCGCATTGCTTTTTTTCGCTTTGTTTTCTTAAGGTCATGACGCAGAAACTGAAGCGGTGTGTGCTGCATCATGCGAATTATTACAATAAGATTTACAACCAGCATGATAATTACCGGAGCAAGCGTTGTTTTTATGAATGCGCCCGGATTCCAGATTGTGTGATATGTCGGCAGGCTGTAGCTGTTGTAATACATGCCCACAACCACATCCTTGAATACCGTATAGCCCAGTATATTTCCTGCTACTGCTGCCAGAAATGTCACAATGACAGGCATTGAAAGGTAATGCCTAATAAGCTCTCCCTTTGTGTAGCCCGACGCGCGAAGCGTGCCTATCGCTGATGATTCATTTGCTATCGTATTGCTTATGGTCACTGCAAAAATGAATGCGATTATCACGATAAGAATGTCTAAAAGCACTCCTCCCATGGCCTTGTCTGAGCCCATATCGTCCGTAGCAAAATTGATTGCCGGATTTGAGTAGCGCGGTGTGTAGTCCTCCACCTCATTGCCTGCTGCCATAACCTGTGACACCATCGCCTCCAGAAAGTCATCTGATTTTTCCTTCTGCTCTATGTCGTCCTCCGGCTCATCCTTGTATTTCCATGCATATGTATAGTGAATGCTCTTGTCCAGGCGGTCAAAGCCCTCCTTTGTCACCATTGCCACGTCAAACTTTATCGCATCAAACATCATATCGGTCTTCTTTTCATGCAGTGTGGAGTAATTGACATATGCGATGAGGCCCGATACCTTGAATTCTTTTCCGCTGACTTTTATTGTGTCACCGACCTTCATCCCCACGTTGTCTGCATGCATTCTGTCCACAGCGATTTCGTTCTCATTTTGTGGAAAAGAGCCCTCGATGAGACATGCGAGGTTGATATCCCCGATCTTTGTGTATACACGGATGGTTCCATCCTTTTTGCCGTCTGCGTCGTAGTCCTCAGTCTCATTGCGATAGAAATTCTCGTAGAGCGTAACAGGAATTTTGCTGCTATCGCTGTCTTTTTCATCTATGGCTGTTTTTACCTCGCCTGACTCGATAGCCGTAACAAGCTCGCTGTCAGCCTTATCCTTAAGCTCAAAATGTCCATCCTCCTGCTTATACTTGCTTACTCCCTCATCCGCAGAGGTGAGCATACTGTCGTTTGCCACATACATTCCGGATACAAAGCCGATTGTCAGCACGAGGAAAAGAAATACAACGAGATATTTCTTCCAGTCACCGATAATTTCCTTTGGTATACGCTTTATCAGAGGATTTTTTATCTTTTTCCTGCTCATAGGTCAAATCCTCCTTACCACTCAAGCTCTTCGGCCGAAACCTTATTTGTATTGATATCGTTGTGGCGCACGGCTCCGTCCCTAAGCTTTATCACATGGTCTGCCATGTTTTTGATGGCCTCATTGTGTGTGACCATGATTATGGTGTTTCCGTACTTTTTGTTGACATCCTCTATGAGCTTCAAAATCTCCTTTGAGGTGTTGTAATCAAGCGCTCCTGTAGGCTCGTCGCAGAGCAGTATATCCGGATTTTTCACGATTGCGCGCCCTATTGACACACGCTGCTGCTGTCCACCGGATAGCTGATTTGGAAGCTTATAGCGGTGCTCGTAAAGCCCCAGCGTGTGAAGCAGCTCATCGATATCCAGTGCGTTGTCTGACAGGTATGCGCCCACCTCGATATTTTCCTTTACATTTAGATTGGCAATCAGGTTGTACATCTGAAACACATATCCCAGGTGCTTTCTGCGGTACTGTGTGAGCTTTTTCTCGCTCATATCCTTGAGCTTGTCGCCATTTATGCTGATATATCCGGAATCGGCGCTGTCGATGCCTCCGATGATATTGAGCAGTGTAGACTTTCCGGAGCCTGACGGTCCGAGCAGCACACAGAACTCACCCTTTGCCACAGAAAAATTCATGCCTCGCAGCACCTCCTGGCGCGTCTCGCCGCTTCCAAAGCCCTTTTTCAAATCCACTATTTCTAAGAACTTTCTCTCTTCTTCTGACATATGATATCCTCTCTTTCAACATTTCAAATTACATTTACCTTATATAAGGTTATACGTTTAAAAACAATTATTGGTCAGATTGTACTTACTGTAGTTATCTGTCATTTATACATGTTAGTATTGCCTAACTTCATGTAATAAGAGTAACGCTCTTTTGCCTTTCTTGTCAATAAAAATTTTATAATCAGTTTGGTAATTGATTAATAAAATGACTTTTGTCCACCATATCATTTTATTTTCTGACCGGATTAACAGCTTCGAGGCGTATGCATAATATAAATTAAATCTGTTTTTACGGAGATATGAATTTTTATGTGTGGTATTGCCGGATTCTGTAACTTTAAAGAAGACTTTGAAGAGAACACCGATTACTGGAACTTTCGTCTTGAGAAGATGCGTGCTGTGCTCGCCCACCGCGGCAACGATGCCAGAGGACGCTACCTTAAAAAGCATATTGGTCTGTCGCACAGCCGTCTGGCCATCCGTGATATCCTGTGCGGCGACCAGCCCATGACGCGCACCCACAACGGCTATGAGTACACTATCTGCTATAACGGAGAAATTTACAACACGGATGAGCTGATTCCCGAGCTGTCCGAAAACGGCTTTGTATGCTCCACAACCTCAGACACAGAGGTTATTCTGTACGCCTACATCCATTGGGGCGCTGATTTTGTCAATCGCTTAAACGGTATTTTTGCATTTGCCATATGGGATGCGGCTAAAAACCGGCTGCTTTTATACCGCGACCGCGTAGGTGTCAAACCGCTTTTTTATGCCATCCGAGGGGATTCTCTGGTGTTTGGCTCCGAGCCAAAGGCCTGCTTTGCGCACCCTGCAGTAAAACCTGAGCTTGATAAGCAGGGCTTGCAGGAGCTTCTTGCTATCGGGCCTGCACACACGAGCGGGCTTTCCCTGTTTAAGGATTTGTTTGAGGTTTTGCCGGGACACTTTATGATTTACTCACAGAATGGGCTGCATGATGAAACCTACTGGGAGCTTACAAGCCGGGAACACACCGAGAGCTATCAAGATACCGTTGCTCACACACGTTTTCTGGTGGAGGATGCTATAAAAAGGCAGATGGTTTCCGATGTGCCGGTATGTACTTTTCTGTCAGGCGGCATCGATTCGAGCATCGTGACCGCCATCGCCGCAAACTATATGAACACACGTGGTAAAACGCTCAACACTTTTTCCTTCGACTTTAAGGACAATGACAGGTATTTTAAGGCAAACGCCTTCCAACCGGAGAGGGATTTGCCCTATGTCAATCGTATGCTTGAAGAGTATGAGACAGCCCACTCCTATCTCGAGTGTGATGAGAACTCTCTCTTCAAGGCGCTCTTTGCCGCAGTCGATGCAAAGGATATGCCCGGCATGACCGATGTGGACTCGTCACTTTTATATTTCTGCAGCCTCGTCAGCCGAAAAAACAAGGTAGCTCTTACCGGTGAGTGTGCTGATGAAATCTTTGGCGGATATCCGTGGTTTTACCGCAAAGAGCTGCTGGAAAGATATGGCTTCCCATGGTCATCGGATGTCGCTCCACGCCTTGCCCTTTTGCGCGATGATGTGGGTTTGGAGCTTGATTTATCCGGTTATCAGGCTTTTCGATATGAAGAGTCCAGGTCAAAAGCACCTCTCCTTTACGGCGAGGCCGGTGAGGACGAAAGCCGCCGCATAATCGGATATCTCAATATCAAATGGTTCATGCAGACACTTCTTGACCGCATGGATCGCACCAGCATGTACTCCGAGCTTGAGGCCCGTGTACCTTTTGCCGACCATCGTATCATTGAGTATGTCTTTAATGTGCCTTGGCATATGAAATATCAAAACGGTGTGGAAAAGACTCTGCTTCGCGATGCTTTTTCAGATGTCCTGCCACCTGAGCTTTTGCACAGAAAAAAGAGCCCATATCCAAAGACTTATCATCCCGGATATGAAGCTCTCCTTATAAAGGGAATGGAGGAGATATTAGACTCCCCTAACGCCCCTGTGCGCACTCTCATTGACACTGACAAAACGCGCGAATTTTTAAAGGCACCGGCAGAATACGGCAGTCCGTGGTTTGGCCAGCTCATGGCAGGTCCACAGCTTATCGCATATTTCATCCAGATTAATTACTGGATGGAGAAGTATCAGCTGTCTGCCTAATGCTCATCCATGACTAATTGACCTTGCGCTCTATATCAATGATGTTATTCTCTATGATATTGTTTTCTGTAATGTTGTTATCTATGCTCTCTGCCGAAGAGGTGCTTTCACTCTCCTGCTCTTTCGGTGTAAATCTTCTCACCTTATCCATGAGCTGAGTCTTCTTCAGCTCATGCTTAAGCTCAACACGCTCACTCTTCTGCTGTCGTTTTTTCTCCTTAAGCTCGTACCTGGCCTGCTTCTTTGCGAGCTTATTCTGCCTCTTCTGCTCCTTTATGGCAGCCTTTGTCTCTCTTTTGGCCTGCTTTGCCGCAAGCTTTGCTTCTTTTGCTTCGTTCTTTATGCGGCTCTTTTTGTTCTTCTTGACACTCTTTTTAGCCACCTTATGTAATTCCTTGAGGTCTGACTTTGCAGCCTTTATATTTTTTCTGTCCTTGCGGTATGGATTGTGCACAAAGTATCCCACAGTGCCTATCATCATAAGAAGCAGTGCCAGCGCCTCTCCAGCCATCGTGACATACTCCAGATACTGCGGATACAGCTTGTAGCCTGCCATCTCCGCCGCTATCAGGATAAGCGGAATGAAAAACAATATATTCTTTCGCTTTTGGGACAATAACGCTCCCTCCGCACCTACACACATGAGTACATACAGGCACAGCTGTGAAGTCGCTCCATAGGCATATGCCACAATCGCAGCCATTATTACAGATATGCAAAACACTATGAATGCTTCTCCGCGGAACAGGGCATTCCTGTACTCTTTTATGCCCTCCAGCTTGTCTACCGATATGCCATGCAGTGAATATACCTGGTCTGTGATATCCTCCATGCAGTCCTCATGGTATCGCTTCAGCTCCCTGTTGCTGTTTATATCGGCATCTATGGAGCGTCTGCGCTCTGTAAGCAGCTTCTGCTCCTCCATGATCTTCTCCCAGGCCTCGTCCTCCGCTTCACGCTGCAGTTTCACCTGCTCGTGAATCCACTCGGCTCGCTGGATGCGCTCGCTCTCCTGCGGGATAACCACCTGCTGCGCGTCAACTGTCTGCTGTGTCATGCTGTTATTTTCCGGCTCTGCAGAGTCAATTTTATTTTCATTTTCATTATTTATCATTCCGTTTTTCTGCCTCTTTCTTCTAGACATTTTCTTCCTCTTGCAATTGTTATTTACTGCTATATATCTCTATTAAAGCATATTTCAGCGGAATTTTCCATAGAATATGCGCATGATATCCGCAAACCCTGAAATTTTTGGTGCCCGATACCATTAAATTTTTCAAATTAGAATTGAGATTTCATCTATTCCAAGTAATTTCATAATTGTTATATTTTATTATCAAATACCTCTCAAGCCCTTGAAAACACTAAGTTTATCACAGGTTAGCTTTCCCTTATTATTTCCCTTGTGTTATATCGTCCCGTCAGTGTTTACGAACTCTCATAGGGGCAAATACAAGGGTGCAGGACATCCAGTGGATGTCCGCTTTGCACCGACCGTAGCGAAGCGGAGACCAAGAAAAATCTATAAAACAGTATAACACAAAATAAAAGTGACTTGGTGAACTGATTGAAATGCTTCTGATGTTTATAACGAATGATTGATTGAATGATAAGGAGATTCTCCATCTGACCGCCCCATACAGTGAAGAACGCCGAGAGGCGGCGTGGGAGTATGCCAGAGAACACGATGCTGCCGACAGGCTGAAATGACGTGGATTTGTTCATAAGTTTGTGTTATACTTCTTTAATAATTGGGCAACAAACAGAAAATGGAGGCATCTATGAAACATAACAACCTTATAATCATGTCTGCATTAGCACTTGTGATTAGTTTAACCGGGTGCGGAAATACAAATAAGCTTTCCGAATATGACATGACCGGAATTAGTTTTATAGAATATACTGACATAGATACAGTATGCGAAGATGAAGAACTGATAACTGCTGGAAGCAATTTGCTATCTGACCAAGAGGACAATTTGCTCCTCTCCTATGTAGTAGATAGCGCTATTGAACTTTCTACCGAGCTGGGAGATTATGACCATTTGGTGTTTACAAATCCCAAATGGATTGAAAACTTTGGCGATTCTGGCAAATTAAAACCCATAGAATATAGCAGCTTATCAAAAAGTATGCAAGAGTTTTTAGACAGTCAAATGCCGATATTGACAAACGACGGAAGTGTATTGCCAGAAGGAACAGGGTTATACGAATACGAAGGTGGCGGTCTGCTTGCATTTCCTATAAATGTAACTCTTGGATCAGCGAAGCCGATAGAAGCAAAAAATCCTCTGGTTATGCTAATAGACAATCCGGCAGAAATACTGAAAGCTGATTCTTGTATGTTGCCCTTGACCTCAAGTGGAAATGTGTTGTTTTTGGATAGCGATAATTTACAACAAGCTTTTGAAAATAGTGAGCTTAAAGATTACGGAGATATTCAAAAGTTTAATAAAAAATAACATTTTACAATTACATAACCAATCCGAGAGGACAGTCGAGAAAATCGACTGTCCTTTTTCTATGCCTATGATCAGAAAGGAGCGACCACCCATGACAAAGCCAAGAGAGAAAACCCGCGAGGAGCTGCAAGCCGAGATTGAAGGCGCAAAAGATCCGCCCATAAAATAGTAGCTCTATGCGTCAGCTATTTTACGGGCGGTATTCTTTATTAAGAATGATATACTTAAACGCAAGAAGCATTTCACCAGTTCCGATTGTCTGATATCGAAAGGAGACACACGATTATGGCAAAAGGATCTGTAAGAAAAAAAGGAAAGAAATGGTACTACCGCTTCTATGTAGA
>OAVJ01000107.1_pt1 | contig 72697 bp, 56 predicted proteins | sample 1516901 | NCBI WGS metagenome assembly OAVJ01 (sample SAMEA2580073, study PRJEB22360) | human gut metagenome | biome: human gut; feature: human-associated habitat; material: faeces | place: Denmark | collected 2008/2010 | reverse complement strand
TTGGCCGTGTGCGCCGCGACAGTCTGGTGGAGGACCCCTTCTGCGGCAGCGGCACACTGCTGATCGAAGCCGCTCAGAAGGCCATGAACATTGCCCCCGGCCTGAAGCGCCGCTTTGCTGCCGAGCGCTATGGTTTTGTGCCGACAGCCATCTGGTCCGAGCAGCGTCAGAAGGCACTGGCCGAGGCCAAGCTGGATGTGGGCTTTGAAGCTTTCGGTTATGACATCGACCCTGCTGCTGTGGCGCTGGCCAATGCCAATGCCAAGCTGGCCGGTGTGGAAAAGCGCTGCCGCTTTGAAGTGGCTGATGTGGCCGACTTTGCTGCAAAGCAGGAGGCTATTGTGCTGACGAATCCCCCCTACGGCGAGCGCATGAGCACCATTGAAGGTGCCGCTAAGCTGGCCCGCACGCTGGGCCGGCAGATGGAAGCACACCCCTGTGCAGGCGTGTACGCCATCACTGCCGATATGGATTTTGAGACCCACTACGGCAAGCGTGCCAACAAGCGCCGCAAGATGTATAATGGCATGATCCCCTGCCAGCTGTATATGTACTACAATGCACCCAAGTTTGAGCACACCGCAAAGCCCATGCCGAAAAGCGGTTTTGACGGCAAGCGCACTGCGCCGAACCGCTTTGACAAGAAGTAATTGATAAATGTTACCTGCCGCACCGGAGCTGTCCCGTGCGGCTTTTTACATTACAGCCGGTAATTACCGGAAAAATTAAAACGGAAAAATTCCTGCCAAAGCAGGGGAAACGGACGCACACACAGAAAGTTTTATCCCATGTTCAGTGCCTTGTGCTGCAAAGATGAGACAAATTCATGCTCTTTTTACAAAGGATGGTTGAACCCGGGCTGAAAATGGATTATACTTACCTTACTATTCTGCGGTTCTTCCGAGGAGGAAAAGGTGTATATGAAGGGTAGGATGTGGCCATATCTGCCGGAGCTCACCATCCGGGATTACAATATCTACCTGCGGTATCTGCGCGGGGTGCGGCGCCAGCTGTACGAGGCATACGGACTATATTCCTGCCATCTGCTGCGGAGCAACGGCGTGCTGTTTGCCATCCTTTCAGATAGTCTGGCAGGGCGGCAGGCCACCTGCCAGCGCAAGCGGGTCCCGGGCACAATGGCCTGGCGCAGGCTCATGTGCCAGACCCAGGGCATCCGGCTGGCCGCACAGGTGGAGGTGCTGTTGGGCTGGCACAATTTGCAGGATCGCAAATACAGTGAGCTGAAGCCGCTCAAGCGTCTGCGCCGTGCGGTGGACCGGCTGCTGCTGCGCCGCGCCTACTTGCGTGCTGTGGAGGAGAACCCGGCACTGGAACGCCTGTTCGTGCAGGAGCGGGAGCAGGCTGTGACGCAGATGGAACTGAGCGCCAAAAACTACACCCTCGCAGCGGAACCCATGAGCAACATCTATGGTGCCCTGTATTCCACCCTTGCCACCGATGACCCCAGCCAGCGCAAGAGCATGCGCTACATTGGCAGCAGCATCGGACGCATCTTCTATCTGCTGGATAAGGCTGAGCGGTTTGAAACGGACAAGCGAAGCGGCCGCTACAACGTGTTTGTGGTGAACGAGCTGAAAGGTCAGTCTGCTGCGATGGAAAATGCCCGCCGTCAGGCGCTGGCGGTGGCCAACGACCTGATCCGGGTGTACAGTATGCTGGACATCAAGCTGAACCGCAGTCTGCTGGATAATATCATGCTGCTGGGCCTGCATCATGCGGTGGAGCCGCTGGAAGCAGGCGCTGAGAGGGAAAACTGGGAGATCCCATGAATCGGAAACATCAAAAAAGCTGGGGCATGGCTTACTGCGGTATCGTGACGGCACTGTGTGTCGCCCTGATGCTGCTGGGGGCCGTGATCCCCATTGCCATGTTCATTGCGCCTGCAGTGGCGGGCTTCCTTGTTGCAACAGTCTGTGTGGAGTGCGGGATGCAGCTGGCCCTGACGGCCTACGTTGCGGTCAGCCTGCTGGCACTGCTCTTTGTGCCGGATAAGGAAGTGGCGCTGATCTTCGTGTTCCTGCTGGGGTATTACCCGCTGGCAAAGCCGAAGTTTGAGCGCATCCGCCCTGCTGTTCTGCGCATTGTCTGCAAGCTGCTGCTGTGCAACGGCGCAGTGCTGGCCATGTATGGACTGGTATTTCTGCTGGTACCGGCAGGCAGCATTTCGCAGGAGCTGCGTACCACGGCACTGGCGGTATCGCTGGCAACGCTGGCCATGGGCAACGTTGCCTTTGTGCTGTACGACCGGGCACTGCACAACATGCTCATGATGTACCGGCTGGTCTGGCGGCCGAAACTTCATAAAACTCTGGGCTGGCGTTGAGCCAGCCTTTGTGTTATAATGGGCCATCAGAAAGGGGAGAGTGCAGCACACAGGTAACGCAAAGCGCCGGGCCACGCGGGTGACAGCCGCGAGGGTGACGAGGAGAGGAATCATCGAAAGATTCGGCGGATGTTTCTCCGGCTGAGGGCTAGACCAGCCGCAGAGAAGGGCAAAAAACGGCAGCAATACCGCAACAGATCCCTTCAAAGAAAGCCATACAAGAACATAAACTGTACAAGAGAGCTGACCGTGTGTCACTGCGCTTTTCTGCGCGGGAGCGGTCGGTATGGAGGTGTTTTGTATGTGTGGCATCGTTGGTTATGTCGGTAAGCGCAATGCACAGGATGTGCTGCTGGATGGGCTGGAAAAGCTGGAGTATCGCGGATATGATTCCGCCGGTGTGGCGCTTGCGCTGGACGGAGGGATCTGCGTAGTAAAAAGCAAGGGGCGGCTCACAGCTCTGCGGGAAAAGCTGGCAGCGCAGCAGCTGGCACAAAGCTTCTGCGGCATCGGCCACACCCGGTGGGCTACCCATGGCGAGCCCAGCGATGTGAACAGCCATCCGCATTCCACGCCGCGTGTGAGCATCGTGCACAACGGAATCATTGAAAATTACGGGCTGCTCAAGGAGCGGCTGGCTGCAAAGGGCTATACCTTCCAGAGCGAGACCGACACGGAAGTGCTGGTAAAGCTGATCGACAGCTGCTATACCGGCGACCCGCTGCGGGCGCTGCAGCAGGCCCTTTCCAAGGTGCGCGGCAGCTATGCGCTGGCGGTGCTGTTCTTCGATTACCCGGACACCATTTTTGCGGTCAAGCGGGAAAGCCCGCTGATCGTCGGCTGGGGAGAAGGCGAAAACTTTATTGCATCGGATATCCCTGCGCTGCTCAAATATACCCGGAAATACAGCGTGCTGGAAGAGGGCGATATGGCCGTCTGCACGGCTGAGGGCATCCGCTTCTACAACGAATTTGGTGAGCCGGTGGAACGTCGGCAGCTCACGGCAGACTGGGATATGGAAGCGGCTGAGAAGGGCGGCTACCCCCACTTCATGCTCAAGGAGATCAACGAGCAGCCTGCCGCCATCACGGCCACAGTGAGTCCCCGTGTGGAGGATGGAATGCCGGAGCTGCGCATCCCGGCGCTGACGGACGAGGTGCTGCGCGGCATTGGCCGGGTGCATCTGGTGGGTTGCGGCACGGCGATGCATGCCGGTATGGTGGGTAAATCTGCCATTGAAGCGCTGGCCCGTGTGCCCGCCGAGGTGGATATTGCCAGCGAGTTCCGCTACCGGGACCCGATTTTGGAAAAGAATGATCTGGTCATCATCATCAGCCAGTCCGGCGAGACCAGCGACACGCTGGCAGCACTCAAGCTGGCCAGGAGTCGCGGTGTGCCGGTGCTTGCTATCGTGAATGTGGTGGGCAGTTCCATTGCGCGCGCGGCCGACTACGTGATGTACACCTATGCGGGGCCGGAGATCGCTGTGGCCTCCACCAAGGCTTACACGGTGCAGATGTGTGTGTTGTACCTGTTTGCCCTGCGTCTGGCCTATGCGCGCGGCCGACTGAGCGAGACGGAGACCCGCCGCTATACGGCGCAGCTGCTGCATGCACCGGAGGTCATCAAGCCACGCCTGGCGGACTGTGAGCAGATCAAATATCTTGCCAGCCGCTATGTGAACACCCAGAGCTGCTTCTTTATCGGGCGTGGCTTCGACTACGCACTTTCGCTGGAAGGAAGCCTTAAACTCAAAGAGATCAGCTATGTGCACTCGGATGCCTATGCGGCAGGGGAGCTCAAGCATGGCACCATCAGTCTGATCACGGATGGCGTGCCGGTAATCGCACTGGCGACCCAGAAGCAGGTATACGAAAAGACCATTTCCAATGCCAAAGAGACCCGCAGCCGCGGCGCAAGGGTGCTGCTGTTCACCACAAAGGACGCCGTGGTGCCCGAGGGTGTGGCCGATGCGGTGGTCCGGCTGGATGAATACGAGGATATCCTGATGCCGCTGCAGCTCATTGTGCCGCTGCAGCTGTTTGCCTACTATATGGCTGTTCTGCGCGGCTGTGATGTGGATAAGCCGCGCAATCTGGCAAAGAGCGTGACGGTGGAGTAATGGCACAAAACCGCGCTGGAAAGGCCCGCAGGCCGCTCTGAGAAGATGCGGACGACGGACCGATGGATAGAACGAAAAAAGCTCCCCTCTCTGAGCTGTCAGAGAGGGGAGCTTACTGTTTTTATAGAGCTTCCGGCTTACCAGAACCAGTAGCGCTTTTTCAGCACGATATAGGCGATGCCGATAATGATGATCGTTACGCCGCCGGCAATGAAGAAGGTCCAGTTGATGTTGGCAAATTTCAGGTTCTGATTGGTCAGCAGATAATGGCCGGCGGTATCTGCTGTGATGATGCCGTCCGTGTAGCTGTTCAGGTACTGCCACTTGCCAGAGGTGGGGTTGTAGAGATACAAGCGGGTATAGGTGCTCATATCCAGATCGATGCGCACCGAGCAGGGGAGGGCTTTGCCCTTGTCCAGCTCAAACTCAATGCCCTCTTTGCTCTCGGTCAGCACGAGCATAGTATCCAGTTCACTGGTGGTGCTCTTGACGTTGCTGCCCGCGACCTGCATGGTATAGCCATCGCCCACCACACACAGGGTCTTGCCGGTGGTGCGCAGGGCGTTGAGAATATCACCGGTCACAGTGGGAACTTCGGCCTGCGTAAAGACGATCTCGTTGTCCGTGCTGTCCTGAATCGCCTGCACCACGGGATCGATCTCAATGGGAGTATCGTCCTCCGGCTTTGTAGTGCTGCTGTCCGAAGATTCCTCCGAGGAAGCGGCAGAACGGTTGACAATGACCGTGACCATAGCAGAAGCCGTGCCGTTGGAGACCGTGATGGAGGTTGCACCGGTGCCCACAGCCGTGATCACGCCGCTGGGGCTGACCGTGGCAATGTTGCTGTTGGCGGACTTAAAGGTGAACTTCTGAGAAGCAGAGGAAGGCTTGACGCTGGCGGTCAGGGTGCGGGTGGCACCGGGCTTGAGTACAACGTAGGAAGGATTCACCGTGACGACCTGACCGCTGTTGGAAGAACCGGTGCTGGCGGTTCCGGTTCCGGTTCCGGAGTTGGGAATGCTCATGACCGTAACATTGGTGGTAGCAGTCACCGAACCGCAGGTAGCGGTGATGGTGGCAGTACCGGGGGCGACACCGGTAACGCGGCCAAAATTATTCACCGTGGCTACCTTTTCGTTGGAAGAGGTCAGGGTGACGGTGGCATAATTGGAGGCCGAGCTGGGCCGCACCTGCAGCTGTGCCGATACGGAGTTGCCGACATAAATGGTATTGGAGGACAGAGAAAGATCCATTTCGGTCACGATCATAGAAGAATCCATGGAGACCACGATGGTGTAAGCACAGATCTGATTGCCGGCAGCAGCTGTGATACGGGTAGTGCCCACACCCACGGCCTGCACAACACCGGTGCTGCTCACGGTCAGGATGGAGGTATCGTCCGATATATAGACCACCGAATCGGTAGAGTTGCGGGGACGCACCACGGGGGACAGCTGCTGAGAAGAACCCAGCAGCATATTGGCGGTATAGCTGCCGGCTTCAATGCTTTCGGCAGGTACATTCTGATCCCACGGCATGGTAATGCCGCTCAGGGCGAGGCCGGAGACCGGGCTTGCTGCGGCCGCAGACACAGCTGTGCCGCAGGCCAGCAGGCAAAACGCTGCCGCACAGACGGCCAGTTTTTTTGCGGTTGATTTCATAGTAAGTATACCTCTTTGGGGTGATTTGGCAGCGGCTGACAGTCCGGTTTTAATGGAACAGAACACCCAGTGCTTCCATTGCGTACTCAAAGTAAGTGATCTGGTCGTACTCCACACGGGCGGTAACGCTCATGCCGTTGGAAAGGTCTACCTTATCACCGCTCTTGCTTACCACGTAGGTGGTATCCGGCTTGATGGTCATTTTGTAGTAGGATGCATTGGTGCTGGCAGTCACATCGCTGTCGATCGCGGTCACGGTGCCGGTCAGGGTGCCGTAGGAGTACTCCGACAGGCCGGTGATGGCGATCTTGCAGGGGTCGCCCACATGCAGCAGGGGACGGTCGTTCACAGTGACCATGGCAACGACCTCCAGATCGTCGTTCTCACTGGCGACAGTAGCCAGCGGAGAACCGGCGCTCAGGACCATGCCCTCCTTATAGGGGGTATCCATGTGGATCACACCGGAGGTGGGAGCATAGATATAATAATCGTTGGCACCGGTGTTCAGGGTATCGATCTGGGCCTGAATGTTGTCCACGTTGCTCTGCGCACTGGTGATGCTCTGGGAAATGGACTGCATGGTGGAGTAGTACAAGGCCTCCACCTCGCTCTGGCTCTGCTCCATCATGGTCTTGATCTGAGCATCCGAATAGCCGGCAGCCTGATAGGCAGTAGCGTCAAAGGTCTTTTGCGAGACCTGACTTTTGTAGGTCTCGTACTGGTAGTAGTAAGGCTGATCTTCCGGGTTCGTCTCGCTGAAGTAGTTGGTGTCGTCCTGCACGCACTGCAGCAGCTTATTATACTGGTCCAGCTGGGTCTGGTAGATCTTGAGCTGGCTTTCCAGATTGTCCTGCTGCATATCGATGTCGGTGCTCTTGATGTGCGCCACAAGGTCGCCCTCGTTCACATAGCTGCCTTCCGAGATATACATTTCGGTAATGGAACCGGAATAGCTGGACATGATGTAGGTCTTGTTGCTGGCCTGCACGGCGCCGGTGTTCTGACTGACATAAATGCGGTTGGTCTGGGTGCTCCACACCAGAAGGAACACCATAAAGATACCTACCAGAATGACAAAGGCGTAACCGTAGGGCGGCACATCCCTGTCCAGCATGATACGGCGGTCCTGCAGGTCCGTCAGGCTTTGAACTTTCATTGTCATAATTATTTGGTCTCCATAAAGACATCGATCACAGCATCGTCAGAATCCTGATTGACATAGATCGTATAAGAAGTGCCGGTCAGCTTCTGGTCGTTCTCAAAAGCGTGGACCTGCAGCTTGTAGGAGGCCAGCTGGCTGTTTTCCATGGGGCCGGTGTAGTGGGCGTACAGGCAGTTCTTAACGCGCAGGATGGCATCCATGTGGTAGCCCGGGTCCATCTGAGGGATGAGCTGGGTGGCCTGCTGCATCATGTACAGGTGCATCTGATGATCCTCGCCCAGTGCAAAGGACTGGATGATGGGGCCGATGGGCTGAGCGTTGTTGCTCTTGATGAAATTGTGCATCTGGGTCAGCACCACCGGCAGGCTGGCCATTTCTTCCGGACGGATCTCGCGGGAGAGCACATTGGTGAGCTTGAGGGTCTTGTTTTCAGCTACTTTGATCTCATTCATGATAAATACCTCTGTTTCGTTTCAGATTTACTTTACATCGGCGTTAGATAAAATGTGCCCGGAGGCGCTTTGTCTCCGGGCACACCATAGTAAGGCATTGTCACCTGAGCAGACCGCGCCGCTTCAGGGTAACACCATCTTCCTTATTCAGGACAGACGAGACAAACAGGCTTTCTGTTGTCAGCATCGATGGCCCTGGCAGTCATATTATGGAACCGGAACTCCATCCGATCTCAGCATATCAATAGGTGATCGACTCGCCGTCGTCATCCTCTTCCACGACAGCCTGCATGACAGGCTGCTTGGGTTCTGCCTTTTTCTTGCTGCGGTAAATACCCTGCTGCATGTTCCACAGCTCGTAGTATCTGCCTTCCTTGGCAAGCAGCTCCTCATGGGTGCCGCGCTCCACGATCTGGCCGTGATCCATCACCAGGATCATGTCACAGTCACGGACGGTGGACAGGCGGTGAGCAACGATCAGCATGGAACGATCCGCAAGCTGGTCATAGATCATGTTGAAGATCAGGTTTTCCGTTGCAAAGTCGAGGTTGCTGGTGGACTCATCCAGAATGTAGAGGTTGGAATCCTTCAGGAAAGCACGAGCCAGTGCAATGCGCTGCTTCTCACCGCCGGACAGGCCGTTGCCGGCTTCCTCCAGATAGGTGTTGTACTGCAGGGGCAGATGACGGATAAAGTCGTGCGCATCGGCCTTCTTGGCAGCTTCCTTGACCTCGTCCATGGTGGCATCCATGCGGGAAACACGGATGTTGTCATAGATGGTCTTGCTGAACAGCTCAACGTTCTGCGGCACATAGGAAATTGCGCGGCGGACAGAATCGTTGGTGTATTCCGTCAGGTTCACGCCATTGAAATCGATCTCGCCATCCTCCGGCTCATAATACTTGAGCAGAAGCTTGGTGATGGTGGACTTGCCGCTGCCACTGCTGCCCACCAGAGCCACCTTTTTGCCGGCCGGGATGGTAAAGCTGATGTGATCCAGTGCAGGAGCACGGTTGCCGTAACGGAAGGTGACATCCTTGAACTCGATGTCGCCCTCCACCTTTTCCAGATCCGTGCGATCCTCGTCACCGGCAGTTTCAGAAGGATAGTCCATGATCTCGGTCAGACGCTTCATGGAGATGTTGGCTTCCTGGATCTGCATCTGCAGACCGATCAGGTTGCTCAGCGGAGAAGTGAAGTAGGAAGACAGGGTGCTGAAAGCCATATAGCCGCCCAGCGTCATTTCGCCATTCAGCACCTGACTGATGCCCACATATGTGGTCAGCATGCCAAAGATCATGGAGATGAAGGCGGAGATCAGCCCCTGTGTGGTGCTGATGCGGCTGGAACGCAGGCTGATCTTCAGGCTCTTGATATACTCGCGCTCGAGGTTTTCCAGCTCGGTGTCCTCGTTGGCGTTGCACTTGACGGTCTCAATGCCGCGCAGGCTTTCGATCATCTGGCTGTTCAGTGCAGCAGACTGCACCATGGTCTCTTCGTTGATCTTCTTATACGGCTGCTTGTAGATCAGCACCAGCAGGATGCTGACCAGAGCCATGAACAGCGAAATGGAGAACAGCATCGCGTTCATGCGGAACAGAATGATGCCGGTGATGACGGCCATGGAGATATCCATGATCAGACTCAGCGCAATGCTGGTGAAGATGGATTTGATGGTGTTTGCATCCGAATAACGGGTGGTGATATCACCGGTCTTGCGGGTGGCAAAGAACTTCATGGGCAGGTGGAAGATGTGCCCGAAGTAGCCCATCATCAGCGGGATATCGATCTTGATGGACAGATGGATCAGCACCCACTGCCGCACAAAACCGATCAGAGTATTGGTCAGGCTGACCATGCTGAACACGAGGATCAGTGTGACCAGCAGATTATTCAATCCGTAGGGCAGCACCTCATCCATCAGGATCTTGTTGAACATGGAGGATGCAATGCCGAGGATCGTTGTGATCAGAGAGGCAAAAATTGCATAGAAGAAAAGCTTTTTCTGCGGCAGCAGCAGGTCGATGTAGCGCTTGAACATGCCGCCCTTTTCCACCTTGCCGCCCTTGAACTCCGAGGTGGGGTTCATCAGCAGCAGAACGCCCGTAAAGTTCTTGTAGAACTCATCCAGACTGATCTTTTTCAGCTCTGTGGCGGGGTCGCCGATGATGACATAATCCTTGCACTTGTGCTTTTTGCCGTTCTTCTCGTCTTCCTTGGCAGATTCCGACTCCTTCAGCATATGCTTGCGGCGCTCACCCTCATCCTTGATGGTGGTCTTTTTAAAGACCACCACAAAGTGGGCCAGACCCTGGTCGGTAATGACCTGTGCGATACAGGGCAAAGAGAAATCGCTGAGGAAATTTTCACGGTCCACGCGAACCGCTGCGGTGGAAAAACCCAACTCGTTAGCGGCTTTCTGCAAACCAACAAGGTTCGTGCCTTTCAGGTCAGTGCCCATCATATCGCGCAGGCGGGTGATGGTAACTTCCTTTTTGTAATGGAGGCACACCATTGCGAGGCAGGCAGCCGCACAGTCGGTAGTGTCATGCTGCCGGACGTAGGTATAACGCATAGATGCTTCCTTTGATCATATACAAATTTATTCAAACGACTGCAGAACACTTCCAAGGGAAGCGGACGGCAGCAGCTCTGACAACGCAAAAACACAGTCTGTAAGCAGTATAAAAACCGGTGGCTTGCCCCGTCCTGCGGAGAACGGCGGCAAAGCACCGGTCAGCTGTTGCTAAAAATGGCAAAATGCCCATGGAACTGTGTACCGGACTTTGGAAAATCAGATACTAATTCCCAAAGAACATAAAAAGTATACCACAATGCAACATCTTCTTCAAGTGGTCAATTTTTAAGAAATCATTAAGCTGAATGCTTTTTTCTGCATAGATGCTGCATTTTTCGGGGCTGTGGACAAAGACCGGAGATGGCGGGGCGGAGGGGAAAATCCATGCGGCATCAGCTGCCGGATATGACACAAACAAAAAGAGCAATGTCCGTAAGGAACATTGCTCTGCTTTGGCGCCTCTTGCCTGACTCGAACAGGCGACACCCTGATTAACAGTCAGGTGCTCTAACCGACTGAGCTAAAGAGGCAGATCACAGTTGTGACTGCAAGAGATATTATACCGCATAAGAATGCCTTTTGCAAGCCCTTTTTTACAAAACCAGAAATTTTTTGCAAAAACAAAAAGCCCTGCGGCGTTTTTGAAACGCTGCAGGGCGGGAAATACATACTATATAAGAAAACGGAACGCTTACTTCAGCTTGCTCTTGGCCTTCATGCGCTGCTCGTGGTTCAGGATCTGCTTGCGGATGCGCAGATTCTCGGGGGTGACCTCCAGCAGCTCATCCTGTGCCAGGAACTCCAGACAGCCTTCCAGACTCAGCTTGCTGATGGGGATCAGGCGCAGGGCATCGTCGGAACCGGATGCACGGGTGTTGGTCAGATGCTTGGTCTTGCAGACGTTGACATCCACATCCTCGCCGGAAGCGGTGTAGCCGATGACCATGCCTTCGTAGACCTTCTCACCGGCGCCCACCAGCAGAGTACCGCGCTGCTGTGCGTTGAACAGGCCGTAGGTGACGGCTTCGCCGGTCTCAAAGCTGACCAGAGAACCGGTGGAGCGGTTGGCGATCATGCCGGCCCAAACATCATAACCGTCGAAAATCTGGTTGATGATGCCCTCGCCGTGGGTATCGGTCAGGAACTGGTTGCGGTAGCCGAACAGGCCGCGGCTGGGCATACGGAACTCCAGACGCACGCGGTCGGTGCCCAGAGACTCCATCTGCTGCAGGATGGCCTTGCGCTGGCCCAGACCGGTCATGACAGCGCCCTGATACTGGGTGGGCACATCGATGACAACATGCTCCATAGGCTCGTAGGTCTTGCCGTCGATGACCTTGGTCAGAACGTGCGGGGGAGAGACCTGCAGCTCATAACCTTCGCGGCGCATGGTCTCGATCAGGATGGACAGATGCATTTCGCCACGGCCCATAACGCGGAAGGAATCGGTAGTGGCAGAATCCTCCACCTTCAGAGCAACGTCCTTCAGCAGCTCCTTCTGCAGACGGTCACGGATCTGACGGCTGGTAACGTACTTGCCCTCACGGCCGGCCAGCGGGCTGTCATTGACGGAGAAGGTCATTTCCACGGTGGGGTCGTTGATCTTCACAAAGGGCAGCGGCTCCACATTGGAGGGGCTGCACAGGGTGTTGCCGATGGTCACATCGGGCAGGCGGGAGAAGGCCACGATATCGCCGGCGGTGATGTTATCGCAGGGCTGACGGCCATTGGCCTGGAAGTCGTACAGCTTGGTCAGACGGCCGCGCATCTTCAGATCCTGATTGTGCCAGTCGCAGACGACAACTTCCTCGCCCACCTTGGCAACGCCGTTCTGGATGCGGCCGATGCCAATGCGGCCCACAAAGTCGTTGTAGTCCACAGAGGACACCAGCATCTGGAAGGGAGCCTCGGGGTCGCCCTCGGGCGGCTTGATGGTGCTCAGCAGAGTATCGAACAGGGGGATCAGGTCGGTGCCGGGCACATCCGGGTCCAGGCTTGCGGTGCCATCACGGCCGCAGCAGAACAGCATGGGGCAGTCCAGCTGCTCATCGGTGGCGCCCAGATCCATCAGCAGGTACAGCACCTCATCGATGACTTCCTTGATGCGGGCGTCGGGACGGTCGATCTTGTTGATGGCCACCACCAGGCTCAGGTTCTGCTGCAGAGCCTTCTGCAGCACGAAACGGGTCTGGGGCATGCAGCCCTCGGCAGCGTCCACCAGCAGCAGAACGCCGTTGACCATCTTCAGTACGCGCTCGACCTCGCCGCCGAAGTCGGCATGGCCCGGAGTATCGACGATGTTGATCTTGACGCCCTTGTAGGTGCAGGAGCAGTTCTTGGCCAGAATGGTGATGCCGCGCTCACGCTCGATATCGCCGCTGTCCATGACGCGCTCGGCCACGACCTGATTGTCGCGGAACGCGCCGCTCTGACGCAGCATTGCGTCCACCAGGGTGGTCTTGCCGTGGTCAACGTGAGCGATAATGGCAACGTTGCGCAAATCGTTACGAACCATAAAATTCAACCTCTCTATTATTAAAACTCATAAAATACGAACGAACGTCATACAAACCTAAGTTTATAACAGAAGAGGGTGGTTTGTCAAGATTGTATAAAAAATTTTTCAGTCTTTCGGCAGAATGCCCGAGAAAAGTGGCGTGATTTGTGCGGCGTGTCCCTTGAAAATATGCTATACTAAGGGTGCAAAAGCAAAATGCGGAGAACGGGGTTGCGAGCCGGGGGCTTTTCCCGCGAAATTTCGGGGCTTCCAGCTCCCGCCCTATTGCCCTGCGGGCAACAGGGTCCCACCCTCGGATCATTCGCTGGGAAAACTCCCGGCCCTCAGCCCGGAGAAGTACCGATAAAATGCTGCAAAACCGGAGGTGTTTTTATGAAGATCACGTTTCTGGGCGCGAACCATGAGGTCACCGGCAGCTGTACGCTGATCGAAGCGGCCGGACGGCGCTTTCTGATCGACTGCGGCATGGAGCAGGGCAAGGATGTCTACGAAAATCAGCCCATTCCGGTCGCTCCCGGTGAGATCGACTGGGTGCTGGCTACCCATGCCCATATCGACCATACCGGCATGCTGCCGCTGCTGGTGCGCAACGGCTTCCGGGGCAACATCTATGCTACGAACCCTACGGTGGAGCTGTGCGGCATCATGCTGCGGGACTCGGCCCATATTCAGGAATTTGAAGCTGAATGGAAAAACCGCAAGGGCCAGCGTTCCGGTGCAGAGCCGGTGGAGCCCATGTATACCGTACAGGATGCCGAAGCGGCCATGAAGCTGTTCAGGGGAGTAAACTATGAACAGCGCGTGGAGCTGGCGCCGGGTATTGAGGCGCGCTTTGTGGATGTGGGCCATCTGCTGGGCTCGGCCAGCATCGAGCTGTGGATCACCGAGGGCGAAAATACCACAAAACTGGTGTTCTCCGGCGATATCGGCAATACGGACCAGCCCATCATCAGGGACCCCACCTACATCAAAGAGGCGGACTATGTCTTTATGGAGTCCACCTATGGCGACCGCAGCCACGGTCCAAAGCCGGATTATGTGAACGAGCTGGCAAAGATCCTGCAGCGCACCTTTGACCGCGGCGGCAATGTGGTCATTCCCAGCTTTGCGGTGGGCCGCACGCAGGAGATGCTCTACTTTATCCGTGAGATCAAGGAAAAAGGGCTGGTCAAAGGCCACGGCAATTTCCCGGTGTACATCGACAGCCCGCTTGCCATTGAAGCAACGCGGATCTTCCGGGATACCGACATGGAGTGCTTTGACGAAGAGACCCGGGCCATGCTGGCAAAAGGCATTGACCCCATTGCGCTTCCGGGCCTGCGGGTGACCGTGACCAGTGATGAATCCCGTATGATCAACGCAGACTGTGTGCCCAAGGTCATCCTCTCGGCCAGCGGCATGTGCGAAGCGGGCCGCATCCGCCATCACCTCAAGCATAACCTGTGGCGTCCGGAGTGCACGATCCTGTTCGTGGGCTATCAGGCGGTGGGCACGCTGGGCCGCACCCTCATTGATGGCGCAGTCAACGTCAAGCTGTTTGGTGAGCCCATTGAGGTACAGGCGGAGATCTGCCAGCTCACCGGAATGTCCGGCCATGCGGACAGGGAGGGCCTGCTGCGCTGGGTGGGTGCCTTTGAGCAGAAGCCGAAGCGGGTCTTTGTGATGCACGGCGACGACGAGACCGAGGATCACTTTGTGGAGACCCTGACCGAACAGGGCTTTACCGCCTGCGCACCCTACAATGGAGCACAGTGGGCCATTGGTGCCGAGGGTGCTGTCTGTCTGCAGGAGGGCTCCCGGGTGCGCATTGAGCACAAGGCATCCGAAGGGCAGAGCCGTGCTGCCAGCGTGTTCCAGCGGCTGGTCAGTGCCGGCAAGCGCCTGCTGCGTGTCATTGAGCACAACGAGGGCGGTGCCAACAAGGATCTGGCAAAGTTTGCCGACCAGATCAACGCCCTGTGCGACAAGTGGGATCGATAAGGCAAAACAATACAAGAACAATGTTCGCCGTTTCCACAAAGGAACGGCGAATTTTTTGTGCAAACCGGTGTCTGCCCAGTCCATGATTGTTTTTTCCGGACATAAAAATACCCCCGGAGCGTGCAGAGTTCTGGCTCTGCTCTGCCTGCTCCGGGGGACATATCATTTTGTGTCGTCTTTCAGAAAAAGCTCACCTGACTGCTTTCCGGCAGGTCGCCCAGAGCGCCCACCTGACGCAGGCGGTCCAGAATGCTGCTGCCGACGCCGGACGCCTGTTGCAGCTCCTCCACCGAGATATACTCTTCACCGTGGATGGTGGCACGTTCCAGCGCTTCGGCGGCGGCACCGCCCAGGCCTTTCAGTGCACAGAAGGGCAGGCGCACCTTGCCGTCCTCCACCACATACTTGGAGCCGCGGCTCTTGCCCAGCTCAATGGGCAAAAACTCGTAGCCGCGCACCAGCATCTCGTTGACGAGCTGCAGGCTGACCAGCACATCCTCGTCCTTGGCGTTCTTCTCTTCCTTCAGGCGGCGCTTGACCTCTTCCATGTGGGCACGGGCCACTGCCGCGCCGCCCACAGCGGCCTCGTAGTCGATGTCATCGCCGCGCACGGTAAAGTACACGGCATAGAACTCCGGCGGGCGGTAGATCTTGAACCACATCAGGCGGATGGCCGACATCAGGTAGGCCACAGCGTGGGCCTTGGGGAACATATACTTGATCTTGCGGCAGCTTTCGATGTACCAGTCCGGCACCTCGTGCTCCCGCATGGCTTCCTCCCAGCCATCCTTGAAACCGCCCTTGGCTACCTTGCCCTTACGCACAGCCTCCATGATATCAAAGGCCATCTTGGGCTCCAGACCCTTGCGCAGCAGGTACAGCATGATGCTGTCACGGCAGCCAATGACCTCCGCAATGGTGCAGGTGCCGCTGCGGATCAGCTCGTCCGCGTTGCCGGTCCACACATCGGTGCCGTGGGACAGGCCCGAGATCTGGATCAGTTCGGAAAAGTTCTTGGGGCGTGCCTCCACCAGCATACCGCGCACGAAGTTGGTACCCATTTCCGGGATGCCGAAGGTGCCGGTCTGGCTGTCGATCTGTTCCGGGGTCACGCCCAGCGCTTCCGGGCTGGTCAGCAGGCTGTACACCTTGGGGTCGTTCATGGGGATGCTGTCGATGGGGATACCGGTGTACTCCTCAAAATACTTGTAGAAGGTGGGCATATCGTGGCCCAGCTCGTCCAGCTTGAGCAGGGTGTCGTGCAGATACTTGAACTCGAAGTGGGTGGTCAGCAGGCCGCCCGCCACATCATCCGCCGGGTGCTGGATGGGGCAGAAATCGTAGATCTCGTAGGTGTCTGGCACAACGACCATGCCGCCGGGGTGCTGGCCCGTGGTGCGCTTGACGCCGGTGCAGCCCAGAGTCAGGCGGTTCTCCTCGGCGTGGTTCACCGTGCGGCCGCGCTCGTCCAGATACTTTTTCACATAGCCGTAGGCGGTCTTGTCCTGAATGCCGGATACGGTGCCTGCCTTGAACACATTGGCTTTGCCGAACAGCTCCTCGGTGTAGCGGTGCACGTTGGACTGGTATTCGCCGGAAAAGTTCAGGTCGATATCCGGCTCCTTGTCGCCGTAGAAGCCGAGGAAGGTCTCGAAGGGGATGTCGTGGCCGTCCACCAGCATCCGGGTGCCGCAGTGGGGGCAGTTTTTATCCGGCAGGTCAAAGCCGTCATCCACGCTGCCATCGGTGATGAACTCGCTGTGCTTGCACTTGGGGCAGCGATAGTGGGGCGGCAGGCTGTTCACCTCCGAGATGCCGGAGAAGTGGGCCACGGCCGACGAGCCGACCGAACCACGGCTGCCCACCTGATAGCCGCCCGCGTTGGAGTAGGCCACCAGCTTGACCGCAATGACGTACAGCACGGCGTAGCCATGGCCGCAGATGGAGTCCAGCTCCTTCTGCAGCCGCTTCTCCACGATCTCGGGCAAGGGATCGCCGTAATCACGCTTGGCGTGTTCCCACGTAGCATCGCGCAGCTGCTGCTCTGCGCCCTCGATACTGGGCGGGTAGGTGCCGCGCGGGATGGCACGTACATTGTTGTCGATCATCGCCGCGATCTTGCGGGGGTTCTTCACCACCACCTCGTAGGCTTTTTCCTTGGGCAGGTAGTAGAACTGTGCCAGCATATCCTGCGTGGTGCGGAAGAACAGGGGCGGCTGGTTGTCCGCATCCTTGAAGCCGTTGCCCGCCTGCAGCACGGCACGGTACGCCGCATCCTCCGGCTCAGTAAAGTGCACGTCGCCAGTGGCAATGACCGGCTTGTGCAGATCTTCGCCCAGCTTGATGACCGTGCGGTTGAAGTTTTTGATGTCCTCTTCGCTGTCCACCTTGCCGTCCCGCACCATGTAGGCGTTGTTGCCCAGCGGCTGGATCTCAAGGATGTCGTAGTAGGCGGCGATCTTTTTCAGTTCCTCGTAGCTGGTGCCATCCACGATGGCCCGGTACAGCTCGCCGGCTTCACAGGCGGAAGTGAGCAGCAGGCCGTCCCGGTATTTGTTCAAAAGGCTCCGGGGCACCCGGGGCTTTTTGAAAAAGTAGTTCACATGGGCTTCGCTGACGATCTTGTACAGATTTTTCAGTCCCATCTGGTTCTTGACCAGAATGATGAGGTGGTAATACTTCTTTTTCAGCACCTCGCGGTTGCCGCCAAGGCCGGTGTTGATCTCACTGACCTTTGCTACCTGCTTTTCTTCCAGATCCTTCAGCATGACACCAAAGATACGGCCCAGCGCGGCAGAGTCCTCACAGGCACGGTGGGCCTCGTAGGCAGGCAGCTCCAGATGCTTGTTGATGGTGCCCTGCTTGTAATTGTGCAGGCCGGGATACATGGCCTGCGCCATGGTCAGGGTGTCGATATAGGTCGGCTCCAGCCTGATGCCGCTGCGCTTGGCGGCGGCGCGCAGGAAACGCATATCAAAGGCGTGGACGTTGTGGCCCACAAGGATGCGGTCTCCCGCAAATTTGAGGAAGGCTTCCAGCGCTTCCTTTTCGCCGGGAGCATCCGCCACCATTTCGTTGGTGATGCCGGTCAGCTCGGTGATCTTGGGGGTGATGGGCTTGCCGGGCTTGACAAAGGTGTCAAATTCCTCCACCACCTCGCCGTTTTTCACGATGACGGCACCGATCTCGGTCATATACTCCACGCCCGGGTCAAGGCCGGTGGTCTCGGTATCAAAGACGCAGAACTCCCCGTCCAGCGGCTGATCCTTCACACCGTACACGCAGGGGATCATGTCGTCCACAAAGTAGGCTTCGCATCCATAGATCAACTTGAAATCCGGATCGGATTTATGGATATCGTCCGCTGCCAGCATGGCTTCCGGATAGCCCTGACACACACCGTGGTCGGTGATGGCAATGGCCGGATGCCCCATGCGGTGGGCCAGCTTGACGATGCCGCCGGGGTCGCAGAAGCCATCCATGCTGGAAAGCTTGGTGTGCAGATGCAGCTCCACCCGCTTCTCCGGTGCGGTATCCTCCCGCTTTTTGCGCTCCACGATGAGCACATCGTAGGGGTAGACGATATAATCGTGCTCGTACTTGTCGTAGGAGCAGTCGCCGCGCACGATGAGGGTGGTGCCCTTGCCAAGGCTCTCCCACTTGGAGCAATCCTCACCTTCCTGCGCACGGATCTTCAGGTTGATGGAGCCCTGATAGTCGGTGATGGACACGGTGTAGATCTTGCGGAAGTTGCCTTTGACCTCCGAGAAGAACACATCGCCCCAGATGACGCACTTGCCGCCCTCACCGCCCAGATCCTTCAGCGGAGTGAGGTTCTTGGGGGTGAACATTTTGCCATGGAAAATGGTGACAGGCTTATCGGTCAGATCCAGACCATCCACCTTGATGGACGGTGCGGTGTTCTTTTTCTCGAACTTGACCACCGGCGGCGCGATCTTGCGCTCCAGTTTTTCCTCCAGCTGATGCTGCTCCGCCTCACTCACGGTGCTCTGCAGTGTTACCTGCGGCGTTACCCCGGTGTGCGCCGCAATGCGCTCGGCAAGCAGCTTTTCAAAGTGCATTTCCTGCAAAAATTTTGTGCCATGGCACACGCCGATGGTGATTTTCTGGCCAACGATTTGGATGGTGCACCGGTCCAGAAAGCCGTTGATGGGCACGCCGTCCCGCTTCATTTCGTCCATCAGGCCGCGCAGAGCGGTTTCATCCAGCATGGCATAGCCAAACAGGTTCTGGATACGCAGCTCAAAGCCTTCATAGTCCGGCTGCAGGGATGCCAGCAGCCGGGCACAGAGATCTTTGTCCAGCGGCGCACCGCTGCGCAGGGTAAAGATGACCTGCCGCTCCTGCCGCAGCATCTGCGCGTGCTCCACAATGACCTGCCCGAAGCAGGCCGCAAATGCCGGGTCCACCATGAACTGCGGCCACAGGTTGGATACGAGTGGTGTCACAAATGGTACTCCTTTTTATACAGCACAAACTGCCGCACCCGTTTTTTGCAGGTGTGGCAGCAAAAATGTGGTTTTATTTCTTTGCAAGTTCCTCTGTTCTGAAAATCTGGTAGCCCTCATAATGATAGCTTGCATCAATACCCTTCATATACACCTGACGGTCATGGATCTGTTCCGTCAGTGCTTTATGCAGCAGTACCTTGATTTCCAGATCTTTCACCGGACTGCGCTCAATGGCCATCAGATAGTCGCTTTTATCCACGCGGCTCCAATCCACCACCTGATGCAGTTCTTTTTTCAGGATGCAGTCCAGCCAGATACGGGTACTGCGGCCATTGCCTTCCCGGAAAGGGTGCGCCACGTTCATTTCCACATATTTTTCAATAATTTCATCAAACGTGGACTGCGGCATCCGGTCAATGCTTTCCAGTGCCGGGCGCAGATACATAACCGGTGCAAAGCGGAAATTTCCCTTTGCGATGTTTACGGTGCGCATCTGACCGGCAAATTCATAGATATCTTCAAACAGATATTTATGGATCATGGCAAGGCCTGCAAATGTTCCTACCGGAAAAGTATCCAGCAAACCCGTATCATACAGAGCCAGTGCCTTTTGTTTACTGATCCTTTCCTCTTCACGGGCAAGCTCCAGTTCATCGGTCAGGCCCAGTTTATTTTGCAGTGCCATAGCATTCTCCCACTTTACAGTTTATAGATCTCATCCATGAACTGATCCAGAATGTTGTCTCCGGTCAGCTTTTTGATGGGTTTGCCATGGATGAACAGCACCGCCTCGCCCTTGCCGCCGGCAATGCCGATGTCTGCTTCGCGGGCTTCACCGGGGCCGTTGACCACGCAGCCCATCACGGCAACCTTGATGGATTTTTTGCAGCCCTGCAGCCGCTTTTCCACCTCGTTGGCGATCTGGGTGCAGGGATACTGGGTGCGGCCGCAGGTGGGGCAGGTGATGACCTCCGGGCCCGCCACCGGGAAGCCCACGGCACGCAGGATGTTGTAGCCGGCTTCCACTTCCTTTTCCGGCTCAGCCGCCAGCGAGACACGGATGGTATCGCCGATGCCTTCCAGCAGCATCCCGCCGATGCCCATACCGCTCTTGAGCAGACCCATCTGATAGGTGCCTGCTTCGGTGACGCCCACATGGAGCGGGTAATCTGTAACTGCACTGAGCTGGCGGTAGGCCTCCATCATGCGGGGCACATTGGAGTTCTTGATGGAAATGACGATGTTGTTGAAATCGAATTTTTCCAGCAGGCGCACATGGTACAGTGCGCTCTCCACCATGGCTTCCGGGGTGGGGGCGCCATATTTGGCAAGGATATGCTTTTCCAGACTGCCGCCGTTCACGCCGATGCGGATGGGGATGTTCTTCTGCTGGCAGGCATCCACCACCGCCTTCACCCGGTCGTCGTCGCCGATGTTGCCGGGGTTGATGCGGATCTTGTCCACGCCCACATCTGCGCAGGCCAGAGCCGCCTTGTAGTCAAAGTGGATGTCTGCCACGATGGGGATGTTCACCGCATTTTTGACGGCTTCGATGCACTTTGCATCTGCCGGGCTGGGGCAGGTCACCCGCAGGATCTGGCAGCCGGCAGCTTCGCACCGCTTTGCCTGAGCCACATTGCCCTCAATATCCTCCACCGGCACATTGAGCATTGTCTGCACCGCAACAGGATTCTTGCCGCCGATGGTCACATTGCCGATCTTTACTTCCCGCTTTAATTGCCGCATAGGGTTCCCCTTTCGTTTACATTGCACCGGTCAAAAGCCGGATGATATCATTGTAGGTTGCAAAGAGCATCAGGCCGAACAGCAGTGCAAAGGCTGCAAGTGTCAGCCAGCTCTGCAGCTTTTCCGGCACCGCATGGCCCGTGACGCCCTCAATGACCAAAAATACGACCTTGCCGCCGTCCAGCGCAGGGAAGGGCAGCAGATTGAACACGCCCAGATTGATGGTGATAAGCGCCAGCAGCTCCAGCAGGTCCTGCCAGCCGTAGCTTGCCGCCTGACCGATGGCGGTCACGATCCCCACCGGGCCGGAGAGGTTGTTGATGCTCTCCCGTCCGCGCACAAGATCTGTCAGGGAGGTGAACGCGATGTGCCCATAGTACAGGGTGCTGTTCCACGCTTCGCTCAGCACATGGAGCGGTGTTTTTGGGATGCCGTATACCGTAAAGCCGAGGCTCATATGGGTCTGGCCGTCTTCGTCCTGCCAGGTGTCGAACTGCACGTCCGGCAACTCCACCTTCTGGCCATCCCGCTTCACGGTGAACCGGGCGCGGTACTGTTCGGTGCGCACCAGCTCATAAAGGATGTCATTGGCCACAAAGCAGCGCCTGCCGTTCACGGCAACGATCTCATCGCCCGCCTGCAGGCCGGTCTGACCGCAGAGGGCGCTGTCCTCAATGGAGTAGATGACCCTGCTGGTGATGGGGCCTTCCTGCGCTGCCACAAGAATGACCAGCACCACAAAGCCCAGCACAAAATTCATGAAGGCACCTGCCGCCATCACCAAGGCACGCTGCCATACCGGGGCATCGTTCAAAGGGATGCCGGTGCGCTGCTCCGGCGGGATGGGGCTTGCGGTCTCTGCTTCCCGCTCGTCACGGGCTGCTTCGGCCTGCTGGCTCTCGGGGCTTTCCTCGCCCTCCAGCGCCACATAGCCGCCTACCGGCAATGCACGCAGGCTGTACTGAGTGCCCTTATAGATTTTCTTCCACAGAGCCGGACCCATGCCGATGGAAAACTCGTTGACCTGAATGCCGCAGAGCTTTGCCACCGCAAAGTGCCCGAATTCGTGTATGGCGATCACCGCGCTGAATACGATCAGTGCGGCGATCAGGGTAATGAAAATTGACATTGCGTCTCCTAAAGATCAAAGATGTGCGCGCACGAACTCCCGTGCCATGCGGTCACACTCGTACACATCGCTGAGGGTATAGTCCCCGCCAAAGCTGTCGCTGTCCACGACTGCCTCCACCAGACGGCCAATGTCGAGGAAACCGATCTTGTCCTCAAGGAAGAGTCTGACGGCTTCCTCGTTGGCACCGTTGGCGGCGCAGGGGCCCAGGCCGCCCTTCCGGATGGCCTTTTTGCAGGCGGCAAGACACCGGAAGGTCTCGTCGTCCGCCACATCAAAGGTGAGCACCTTCAGCGCGGCAAAGTCCAGCTCCGGTACGACGCCCGGCACCCGCTTGGGGTAGGTGAGGGCGTACTGGATGGGAATGCGCATATCCGGCACGCCCAGCTGTGCGATCACTGAGTTGTCGCTGAACTGCACCGCCGAGTGCACGATGCTCTGGCGCTGGACAACGATCTGAATCTTTTCCGGCGGCAGGCCGAACAGCCACACGGCCTCGATCAGCTCCAGACCCTTGTTCATCAGTGTGGCAGAGTCAATGGTGATCTTTGCCCCCATGTTCCAGTTGGGGTGCTTGAGGGCATCCGCCCTGGTCTTACCGCGCAGCTCCTCGGTCTTCATTCCGAAGAAGGGCCCGCCGGAAGCCGTGAGCAGAATTTTGGTCAGGCTGGGGGCGCTCTCCTTATCCTGCAGGCACTGGAAAATGGCAGAATGCTCGCTGTCCACCGGCAGCAGCTTTACACCATGCTTTGCCACAGCCTGTGTGACCAGATGGCCGCCGGTGACAAGGCTCTCCTTGTTGGCAAGCGCCAGATCATGGCCGCTTTCAATGGCGCACAGGCTGGCGCCCAGACCCGCAATGCCTACCACGCTGTTCAGCACCACATCGGTGCCGTCCAGTGCGGCCAGCTGCTTGAGCCCCTCCGGCCCTACCAGCAGCCGGGGCGCATCTGCACGACCGGAAAGCTCTGCATCCAGCCTGCGGGCTGCATCCGGATCGGTCATGCAGACATAACGCGGATGAAACTCCTCGATCTGCTGCAGAATTTTATCCACATGGCTGTGGGCGGAAAGGCCGAACACCTCGTACCCCTGAGCCCGGATCACATCCAGACTCTGGGTGCCGATAGAGCCGGTAGAACCCAGCAGCGTGATTCTTTTCGACATCACACATTCCTCCCTTAATAGTAGAACACCGCTGTAATGACCATGGTCACAAAGGGCGCAATGAACATCACACTGTCAAAACGATCCAGAATGCCGCCGTGGCCCGGGAAGATGGTGCCGTAATCCTTGATACCGCACTGGCGCTTGACCACACTGGCAAACAGGTCGCCATAAATGCCCAGCACCGCGGCTACGCAGCCCAGCAGCGCAATGATCACATACATGGAAACGCCAATGTTGGAGCGGGTGAAGGCTTCCATCCGGTTTGCCGCCACCGAGTACACCAGTGTGATGATCACACCAAACACCATGGTGCCCAGAACGCCGCCAATGGCACCTTCCACGGTCTTTTTGGGACTGACCACCGGGCAGAGCTTATGCTTGCCAAAGGCACGGCCTGCAAAGTAGGCACAGGTATCGCCGCCCCAGGCAAAGCAGAGGATGAGCAGGATAAAGAACACCGCATCGTAGCCGTACTGCTCCACCGGCAGCAGCTCCTTGAGCCGGATAAAGGAATAGAAGCAGAAGATCACGATGCCGGAGAACATCAGCAGGCCGCTGGCCTTCTGATAGCTGATGGTGCCGTTGCGCACCACCAGATAGATGGCGTAAAACGTGACCAGCAGAAAGGACATCGGCATCACCAGCCGCCGCATGACCTGATAGTTGCTCGTCATGACCAGCAGTGTATACGGCACCAGAACCGCATACATCAGCCAGTCCTTCTTTTCAAAGCCGAGGGCACTGTAGATCTCGTGAATGGCAATCAGCGTAATGGCCGCGATGACCAGATTAAAGATCAGGGTGTTGAAGGTGAACATCACGCCGATCAGTACGATGATGCCCACGATCGCAGTAATAACACGTGTTTTCATAGGTTGGATCTCCTTTTCACCGGTCGGGTGCCGCACCCCTCTGGATTAAGTTTGGCTCCGGCAAAGCCGCCGGGCCGTCCGGTCCCTGCACCGCGTGCAGGAGGTCTTGGGTTTACAGTCCGCCAAACCGGCGGGAACGATGGTTGAATTCCTCAATGGCGGCGTCCAGATCGCCGCGGGTGAAATCTGGCCACAGAACGTCCATTTCCACCAGTTCAGAATAGGCTGCCTGCCACAGCATGAAATTGGAGAGCCGCTTCTCTCCGCTGGGGCGCAGGATGAAATCCGGGTCCTTCTGGCCTTCGGTATACATCGCGTCGCCGAGCATCTGCTCGGTGATCTCTTCCGGACGGATCTCACCGGCCGCTGCCCTTGCAGCCAGACGCTGCGCAGCGCGCACGATCTCCGGGCGGCCGCCGTAGTTGATGGCGATGTTCAGAGTCATGCCGGTCTTGACCGAGGAATCCGCTTCCAGCCGATCCATCAGCGCCTGCAGCTTCGGGTCCAGTACGGTGCGGTCACCCATGAATTTGATGCGGATGTTGCGGTTCTTATAGTCAAAGCCTTTCAGCAGATATTCGCCGAACAGCCGCATGATGGCGTTGACTTCTTCCAGCGGGCGCTTCCAGTTCTCGGTGGAAAACGCATAGAAGTACACCGACGAAACGCCCAGTTCGTCACAGTAGTCGGCAATATCACTGAAGACCTCTGCGCCTTTTTTGTGGCCCGCAGTACGGGGCAGTCCCCGGTTTTTTGCCCAGCGGCCATTGCCATCCATAATGATGCCGATGGAAAGCCCCTCGGCAAACTCTTTCGGATGCTCCATTCCTTCCTCCCGGCGGTCAGACCGCCTCCAACAAAAGTGCCGCGCACCACAGAAGCATAACTCCTCACCAGCGCACGGCACCTTGCGTTCTTTTTGACTTTATGCAGCCGATCAGACGGACATGATCTCCTTCTGCTTCTCTTCCACTGCAGCATCAATGTTCTTGATATACTTGTCGGTCAGCTTCTGGACATCCTCTTCCATGGTCTTCTGGCTGTCCTCGGTCAGCTCGCCGGCCTTCTTCATTGCCTTGGCCTTGTCCATTGCCTCGCGGCGGATGTTGCGCACGGCGACCTTTGCATCCTCACCCAGCTTGGAGACCTCCTTGGCCAGCTGCTTGCGGCGCTCCTCGGTGGGAGCGGGGAAGTTCAGCCGGATGGTGGAGCCGTCATCGATGGGGGTGATGCCCACATCACTTGCCATGATGGCCTTGCTGATGGGGCGCAGCAGGGTGCGGTCCCAGGGGGTGATGGTCAGGGTGCGTGCCTCGGCAACAGCCACAGATGCCACCTGCTGGATGGGCGTGGGGGCACCGTAGTAGTCCACGCTGACCTTATCCAGCACAGCGGGGTTTGCGCGGCCTGCGCGCACAGCGGCCAGCTCGCGGCTGAGATGCTCGACCGAGCTCTTCATCTTTTCTTCGTAAACCTTGGTGTTGCTGCTCATTGTGGTAGTCTCCTGTTCCTTTTTATCTCAGGGCGGTGCGCAGAGCACTGCCCCTATAATGTATGTCTGCTGCGGGCTTCTCAGCCCTCGTAAACCAGCGTGCCCACATTCTCGCCCTGCACGGCACGGGCAATGTTGTCCGGGTCGGCCAGATCAAACACGAGGATGGGCAGCTTATTGTCGCGGCACAGGGTCGCTGCAGTGCCGTCCATGACAGCCAGCTGATCCTCCAGCACCTTGGTAAAGGTAAGGGTATCGTACTTCTTTGCATCCGGGTACTTGTGGGGGTCCTTATCGTAGACGCCATCCACCATGGTAGCCTTGAACATTACATCCGCGCTCACTTCCACAGCGCGCAGAGCGGTAGCCGTGTCGGTAGAGAAGAACGGGTTGCCGGTGCCGCCGCCGAACACGGCAATCTTGCCCTCGTCCATGGCGCGCAGGGCCTCCTTGCGCGTAAAGGGCTGTGCCACCTGCGGCATCGTGATGGAGGTGAACACCTCGGTGGGGACACCCAGCTGCTCCAGCTTGTCGGAGACAGCCAGTGCATTCATCACCGTTGCCAGCATGCCGATCTTATCGGCCAGAGTGCGCTCCATTTTGCCGCTGGAACGGCCGCGCCAGAAGTTGCCGCCGCCAACCACGATGCCGATCTGCACGCCCAGCTCGTGTGCTTTCTTCACGCCGCCGCAGATCGCGTCCATGGTGGGTTCGTCAAAACCCACGCCCTTTTCGCCGCCCAGTGCTTCGCCGCTGATCTTCAGAAGGATACGCTGATATTTCAATGCCATAATCCAAACACCACCTGTTTATATTCCGTCGGGTCTATGCCCGGCATTGTTATTCAAGTATATTTTACAATAAAACCTGAATAAAGTAAACAGGAAATCTGCGCGGAAATCCGGAAGCTTTTATGAACGGCTGCGCAGACCGCGCAGCAGCTGCTTCATTCCGGACGGAATGCGGCGACTTTCCACCGCTTTCTGGATGGCTTTGTTGTGGGTCCACAGATCCAGCCGCTTTTCTGTGAGCCACGGCAGCGCGGCATCCGGCTGTTTTGCCAGTGCCGTGGCAAAATACCATGCCCGCATCATATTGATATAGTATTCCGTGCTGCGCACAGCGGCCACCCATTCCAGATATTCCGGCCGGAATGCATCATCCAGATAATAGCGCATCAGCATCTCCATGCCATAGCGCACGGTGTATGCCTCACCCGAATCCAGCCAGCGGCGAATGGGTACCAGCAGCTCCTTCTTGTGCTTCGCAAACACTTTGGGGCAGAAGCAGTCGCAGGTAGCCCAGTTGTTGATGTAGGGCAGGAACGCTTCCGTTTCAGCCAGCGCCCTGTCATAGTCCCGGATGAGCTCGATCAGGAACGCGTGGAGGTTGTTCTCTTCGTAGTATCCATGCGGCAGGGCCTGTAAAAACACCTCTGCCTGCGCTGTGCCCGCGAGCTGTTTTGCCAGCCTGCGCAGAGCCGGAACGCGCACGCCGATCACCGTTTCCGGCGGCACGGTGGGCATCAACGCACTGTGAAAGGTGCGGTATGCTTCATCCCGCAAGGCAAACAGCTGCGCACGAATGATCTCTGCTTCCGGTTCCATCCTCTCTCCCTCCGTTCTTTTCTATTGTAGCAGAGCCGTATGGAAAAGCAAGGCCGTTCCGGCATTCTTTTCCGGTGCTTTAAGGAACATACAAAAATTGGGCTGGACATTTGCGCCGGAACATGCTATAATATCGTTCGTAAATGCGGGCATCGTACATCGGCTAGTATATCAGCCTTCCAAGCTGAGGAGGTGGGTTCGATTCCCATTGCCCGCTCCATACAGAAGAGACGCTGGTTCGTTCAGAACCAGCGTCTCTTTTTATACTCTGGCCCCACTTTTGGCCTCACTTCGGATTTTGAAAGTCAAAAAGCCCTTGCGAAATCCAAAAAGAAAAGAGCCGGGCGGCTGCCTTCCAGCAGCTTCCCGGCTCGATTTTTCTCGATCCCAGATATGGCAAAAGGGGAAAGCTCCGCTTTTGCGATGGAAATAGAAGGAGTTTTTACTCCACGCTGATCATATAATAGTAAACGGGCTGGCCGCCGCGGATGTGGCTGACCTCCACGTGATTGGGGCACTTTGCCTTTACGATCTCGGTGACCTTCTCGGCATCCTCATCGCTGACGTCGCAGCCGGAGATGATGGTGACAAAGCTGGAATCCTTCTTGCACATGCTGCGTGCCAGACGATAGGTGGCCTTGGTGATGTCGTTGGAGGTGGAGACGATCTTGCCATTCTCCAGCGCCATGATCTCGCCCTTCCGGATGCGCTTGCCGTCGTACTCACTGTCGCGGGCTGCGTAGGTGATCAGGCCTGTGGACACCTTATCAGCAGCAGCCATCATGTTGATGGTGTTGGTCTCGGCGTTCACAGAGGGATCAAAGTTCAGCATGGCGGTAATGCCCATGGGCACGGTGCGGGTGGGCAGAACGACCACCTGACGGTCGGCCAGCTTCTGGGCCTGCTCAGCAGCCATGATGATGTTCTTGTTGTTGGGCAGCACGAACACGGTCTTGGCGGGTACACTCTGGATGGCTGCAAGAATGTCCTCGGTGGCGGGGTTCATGGTCTGACCGCCGGAAACGACCGCGTCCGCAGACAGGTCGGTGAACACAGCCTTCAGGCCCTCACCGGCAGCAACAGCCACAAAGCCGTAGTCACGGCTGGGGTCCACGGCAGCATAAATGAACTCGCTGGACTGGGAAGGAGCCTTCTCGGCAGAAGCCTGCTTTTCCAGGCTCTTGCCCTGCTTCTGGCGGGCCAGGAACTGCTCGTGCATGTTCTCGATCTTAAAGTTGGTCAGGTAGCCATACTTGATGGCCTCGCTCAGGATCTTGCCGGGGTCGGCAGTGTGAACGTGCAGATTGATGACGTCATCATCCTCAATGCACACCACGCTGTCGCCGTTGGATTCTGCAAAGGCACGCATCTTTGCGGCGCTTGCGCCCTCATACTTGTTGATGAGGAACTGGGTGCAGTAGCCGTTCTTGATGTCTTCCACCTTCATCAGGTCGTCGGTGAACACGCCCTTGCCGGCGTTCTCGGTGGACAGCTTTGCCTTATTGGGGGCAGCTTCGCCGCCAGCCACGATGCCTTCACCGTGGAACACCTTGCCCATGCCCTCGAAGATGACCATGATGCCCTGACCGCCGGCATCCACAACGCCGGCCTTTTTCAGCACGGGCAGCAGGTTGGGGGTGTCCTCCAGAGCCTTCTGGCCGGCGGCCATCACCACATCCCACAGGGCCGGCACATCCTCAGCGCCGCAGGCAGCGGCTTCCTCGGAGGCAACGCGGGCCACGGTGAGGATGGTGCCCTCGGTGGGCTTCATGACGGCCTTGTAGGCACCCTCAACGCCCTTCTTCAGAGCCTCAACGATGTCGGCGGCGGTAGCTTCCTTCTTGCCTTCCAGAGCCTTGGAAAAACCGCGGAACAGCAGGCTGGTGATAACGCCGGAGTTGCCGCGTGCGCCGCGCAGCATGGCAGAAGCAGCGGTCTTGGAGGCCTCGCCCACAGTGCAGCTGTCGTCCAGAGCCTCCAGCTCACGCACGGAAGCACCCACGGTCATGCCCATGTTGGTGCCGGTATCGCCATCGGGAACAGGGAAAACGTTCAGCTCGTCCACACGGGAACGCTGATTGTTGATGTTGTTGGCGCCAGAGATAATGGCGTCACGCAAAATCTTACCAGAAATCATTCTTTTTTACTCCTTGTACTTGCCGGAAAAGCCCGGCGCTTTCAGATACACCCTGGGATGGTCAGACAAAAATCAGGCGATCACATCGTCTACGGAGACCACAACGCGTGCCACCTTCAGGCCGGTAGAATGCTCCACCTCGTCCTTGACGCGGTGGGAGATGCTGCGGGCGGCTGTGGAGATATTCAGGCCGTAGCTCACGGCAATGTGCAGTTCGATCACCAGACGGCCATCCTCCTGCGTGACACGGACACCCTTTTCCGGGTAATCGGAACCGTGCACCATGCTCTTGACGGCATCGGTCATATCACGGGGTGCCATTGCGGCAACGCCGTAACACTGTTTGGCTGCTTCACCTACCAGAGTAGCAAAGTACCCGGACGTAAAGCTGACATCCCCCAGAGGGAAACGGGAAGTGATCATAGTCGCTCTGCTCCTTTATGTTCGTTTTCGTAAAACACATTCAAGGTCTGGGGTACAGCAGGCATCTGCACATGCTGCACCGAGAAACACCCACCTTATTATACAACTTCCGGGGACGGTTGTACAGTTCTAATTGCTGGGATATCCACTTTTTGCACAGTTTTTTGCGGCTTTTGCAGAGTTCGGGCTGTTTCGCAGGAGGCCGATGCTAAGATGCTGAACGTGAGCCGCTTTTTTATCAAATACGAAAGTATGACGAAAGAAAGCAAACAATCTGTTAAAAAATTATAAAAGATGGAAGAGAATACTTTATCTGACTATGAAAAAGTGCTAAAATAGAATCAAGGATAGGGACTGCGGCGCAGGGTTCCCGCTTGTGCGGATGGACTGCGTTATTTTTTGCGCACGGCGCATGGATCAATGTTTAGGAGCTGTTGTCATGAATATTCTGTTCTTCCTTTCCCCCAAGCAGGATCTGATGTACGTTTACGACGATTTCACCCTTCGGCAGACACTGGAAAAGTGGGAGAATAACCGCTACGCCTCCATTCCGGTGCTCAACCGTCAGGGCAAATATGTGGGCACTCTGACCGAGGGCGATATCCTCTGGGGTCTGAAAAAATACCACGGGTTGGATCTGGAAGCGGCTGAGGATGTGCCCATTTCCGCTTTTCCCCACAAACGGGACTACAAGGCCGTCACCGTGACCACCAGCATGGATCAGCTGATTGAAGCAGCCATGAACCAGAACTTTGTGCCGGTGGTGGATGACCGGGGCATCTTCATCGGCATCGTGCGGCGGCAGGCCATCATCCGGTATTGCTACGACAAGACCCGCGCTGAGCAGCACGAGGAAAAACACATTCTGGAATATGCGGCAGTCCATTGAGAAAGGAAAGCCACGTCACGCTATATTATAATATGTAGGAGACCGCCCTGTTCGGCTGAAGGAACAGGGCGGTCTTTGTTCTGAAAAGGATTTTAAAATCCGGTTTATGGGACCTGAACTGTGCGATAATACAGCCATGGAACCAAAAAGGTTCCAAAAATCTGCAAAAAACGGATATGGGAGGGAACCCCTATGAAGGATTTTGAAATGCGTTATGTAGGAAGCCATGTGGAAGTATACAGCGGCAGCGGAGCGTTCCTGTTCTCGGCAGATACCGTGCGGGAGGCCATGGAAGAACTGGCAGAGTAAGAAGCTGCGTTCCCTCGTGATACGGAAAACCGCCTTGCCGGGCCGGAAAACGCGGGCCATTCGGTATACTCTTCCTGTAAAAACAACTTCTGTGTATGGAACGACTACAGTCGTTTACGGCTTTAATGTAAAATCAATGTAAAATAATTGAAAAAAGAAAGAGTGAAACTATTAAGAGACGGAAAAATGTGTAGAAAAAGTGATTTTCTTGTAAAATAAACCTTGTTGTGACAGGATAAAAAATGATATAATAAATCTAAGCGCGGTCATTGTGCGCCGTTCTGCGCAGCAGAGCGGCAGACCGCGGCATCTGCCAGATAAAGCAGGCCCGGTGTGCGGGCAGGGCAGATGGACAAGGATCAAAAGGAAGATCATTTTTTAGGAGTATCGTTATGGATATCACACACATTACCTCTCTGTTGGGTGGAATTGCGCTGTTTCTGTACGGCATGTCCATTATGGGCGCTGGTCTGGAAAAGCTGGCTGGCGGCAAAATGCAGGGCGTGCTGCAAAAACTGACCTCCTCTACGCTCAAAGCAGTTATTTTCGGCACCCTGATCACGGGTGTCATTCAGTCCTCGGCCGGCACGGTCGTGATCTGTGTCGGTCTGGTCAACTCCGGCATCATGACCCTTACGCAGTCCGTAGGCGTCATCATGGGTGCAAACATTGGTACGACTGTTACCGGTCAGCTGATCCGCATGGCGGACATCTCCGGCGACAGCCTCTGGCTGACCCTGATCCAGCCTAAGACCTTTGCACCGGTGGTGGCGTTTATTGGCTGCATTTTTTATGTGTTTCTGCGCAGTGCCAAAAAGAAGAACATCGGCCAGATCATGCTGGGCTTCGGCATCCTGTTTACCGGCATGAGTCTGATGGACACCGGTGTGGCTCCCCTGCGTGAGAGTGCCGTGTTCCAGAACCTGTTCGTTACCATGACGAATCCCATTCTGGGCATTCTGGTGGGCGTGGTGGTCACGGTGGTCATCCAGTCCTCCTCTGCATCGGTGGGTATCCTGCAGGCGTTGTCCAGCACCGGCCTTGTCACCTTCAGCTCGGCCATCCCCATCATTCTGGGTGCCCACATCGGCACCGCGTTCACGCCGCTGCTGACCATCGGCGGCTCTTCCAAGGACGGTAAGCGCGCTGCACTGATCCACCTGTACTTCAACATCATCGGCAGCGTGATCCTGCTGGCCCTGGTGTATGCGGTGCAGTTCACGGTTGGCATCCCCATGTGGAACGACGTGATGAACAAGAGCACCATCGCAAACATCCACACCCTTTCCAGCGTGTGCGCCATGCTGCTGTTCCTGCCCTGCAGCGGTGTGCTGTCCAAGCTGGCCATGCTCACTGTGCCGGACAGTGCCGAGGAAGCACAGGAGCTGAGCATGCCGGTGCTGGACGAGCGCCTGTTCAAGAGCCCTGCGGTTGCCCTGCAGCAGGCCAAGAGCGCTGTGGTCAAGATGTCCCGCCGTGCTGCCCGCAATGTGAATCTGGCCGCACCGCTGCTGCTGAAAATGGACGAGGATACGGTCAGCGCCATCCGTGTGCGTGAGAACCTGATCGACCGGATGGAGGTGGCGATCTCCAACTACCTGATCAAAATGACCGATCAGGAGCTGGGCGACGACGAGAGCCACACTGTGACGGAGCTGCTGAACTTTGTTACGGAGTTCGAGCGCATTGGCGACTATGCGGTGAACATCATGGAAAAGGCAGAGGAGCTGGAAGAGAAGGAAGCTTCGTTCAGTGAGAGTGCCACCAAGGAGCTGCTGCTGCTGGAAAATGCACTGGAACGCATCCTGACCCTGACCAACGATGCCTTTGACAACAACGATATGCGCATGGCGGCTCAGGTGGAACCGCTGGAAGAGGTGATCGATGTGATGGCAGAGCGCCTGCGCGACCAGCACATCCTGCGCCTGAAGGACGGCGTGTGCTCCATTGACACCGGCGTTGTGTTCCTGGATGTGCTGAACAATGCAGAGCGCATCTCGGATCACTGCTCGAATATTGCCGCGCGTCTTATTGGCATGGATGCCAGTGAGGACTACGACTCCCATACCCTCAAGAGCATCATGCACCACAACCCTACCAAGGATTACATGCTGGAATATGAGGAGTGCCGCAAGACCTACCTTGTTCCGCTGGAAGAAATGGAAGCTTGAACCTGAATGAGAAAAGGACCTCCGGAGAGCATCCGGAGGTCCTTTTTGCATCACAGTGAAATGGAGTGCTCAGGCACTTTTGGGCAGAGACACAATGACCCAGCGGTGCGGCCCATGGAAGCCGTCCACCTTGGCAGCTTTGCTGCAGGTACCGGGGCTGGGCGGGCCGAGGTGGATGCCGCGGTCCAGCTGCTTGCCGCAAAGACGGCACTGGTAATGGAGGGTGATCTGTTCTGACATAAGGACGCACTTCCTTTTATAACTGCTGAAACGGGTTAAAAAACTTTACCTTGCATCCCTATTATATGTTTTTCATATCGGAATGTCAACAAAAACAATTGCTGAATCTGAATAAAAAATGGGTAAAATGCACCTACTCTCCCAGATCTTCCAGCAGCAGGTCCAATTCCCGTTCGCTGTACACCGTCACGCCGCGCTTGATGCGCAGAGCATCGTTCTCCGGCAGGAGATTCGTGTAGATGCCGGTGATGGTAATGAGCACTTCCGGCTGACCGTCGGTGCCGCAGCGGTACACGGCCACCCGTCCGCCTTTGTCGCACAGACGGTAGCTCTGCGCGGCAAGCTCCGGCAGTGCCTGCGCGGCAAGATCTGCTGCAGAGGAGGGCGGGGCTTCGCTGCCGGGATCGGGCACCGGCAGGCGCAGCTTTGGCAGGGCCATCCAGAACAGGCTGAACACAATGGTAAATACGCACAGCCCATAAAACAGGCAGACACACAATTTGCGCATGGGGTAACACGCTCCCTTCTGGCACAAGTATGCCCAAAAACAGGGGAGAACAGTCAATTTTCACACGGGAATGCTGTACTTTGCATGGCAGGATGTGTTATACTACAATCGATTAGACCTGTTATGGCCGAAGATTGGTTCTTGCCCGCATTCTGTGTGCGTGCTATAATATGGTATTGTGTGCAGTTGTGTGCGCATGGATGAAAGGTACCAGCGCACGGCGCTGAAATGCAGCCTGAAATGTTAGGAGGCGATTCCTATTTCCAATATGAAAAAGATCAACCGCTCCGACAACGGACGCCCTGCTGCGCCCAGAGGCCGGAGGGTGAATACGAGCAACAGCCGCCGGGAACCTCGGCCTGCCCCTCGGTCCGGACGGGAACCGGAGGAGCTGCAGGAATCCCGTGAAAAGAAAAAGCATCCGCTCCTGCGGTTCATTGGCCGGACCATTGCCACCCTGCTCTGTCTGGGCGTGATGGCAGGCAGCCTGCTGGCTGTGGGTGCCGTCTATTACGTGGTGCAGGCCACGGCCAATGACGGCGATTTGCTGGATCTGGATAACATTGAACTGAGCCAGTCCAGCGTGGTGATGGCCACCGACCCGGACACTGGTGCACAGGTGGAGTACGCGACCCTGCGCTCCTCCAACAGCCACCGCGTGTGGGCAGATCTGGAACAGATCCCTGCCAACCTGCAGTATGCGTTCATCTGCACGGAGGATAAGGATTTCTACAACGAGCCCGGCGTCAACTTCAAGCGCACCATTGGCGCAATGATCAATGAGTATCTGCTGCCCATCTACAGCTCCAAGCAGGGTGCATCCACGCTGGAACAGCAGCTCATCAAAAACCTGACCGATGACAACAGCGCCAGCGGCATTGATGGCGCACTGCGCAAGCTACGTGAGATCTATCGTGCTCTCTGCCTGAGTCGCAGCTATTCCAAGGAGACCATTCTGGAAGCGTACCTGAACACCATCAGCTTTACCGGTACTATTCAGGGTGTGCAGACTGCGGCCAACGAGTATTTTAATAAAGACGTCAGCCAGCTGACCCTGTGGGAATGCGCATCCATTGCGTCCATTACCAAGAACCCCACCAACTACAACCCCTATACCAATCCCGAAAACCTCATCAACCGCCGCAACTTCCTCATGTACAACATGTGGCAGCAGGGCGTGATCAGTGAGGAAGAGTACCGCAATGCAGCTGCTCAGCCGCTGGTGCTGGCCGAGGAAGAGGACAGCAAGAAGAACTCTTCTGTTACCTCGTATTTTACCGATGCACTGTTCACGGAGCTGGTGCAGGATATCATGGCCAAGGAGAACATCTCCGAATCCGAAGCCCAGAAGCTGCTGTACACCGGCGGCTTTACCGTGGAGGCTACGGTGAACACCAAGGTGCAGTCTGCCATGGAGAACCTGATGCTGAATGCCAACGACGCATATTTCCCGGCGGGCTGGCATGAGGAAGAGGTGACCTCCATTTCCGATGACGACGTTCAGGTGATGAACGACGACGGTACCCCCAAGACCCGCACCGGCGATGACGGCACGGTCTACTATTATCGCAACGTCCGCACACAGGCGGCGATGGTCACGCTGGACTATGACGGCAATGTGATCGCCATTGTGGGTGGTCTGGGCGAAAAGACCAGAAGCCTCTCGCTGAACCGCGCTTACAGCGTCACCCGCCAGACGGGTTCTACCATCAAGCCCATTGGCGCGTATGCACTGGGCATTGAATATGGTCTGGTAAACTGGTCTACCATGCTCAACAACTCCCCCCTGTACCAGAAGCAGGACATGGTGATCCGTGACGAAGACTACTGCCGCAAGAACGGCCTGATGGGCCTGTCGGACAAGCAGCTGCGTGCTTACCCCAACGCATGGCGCAGCTGGCCCCGGAACTACGGCGGCAATTATGGCGACAACAGCGATATCCCGCTGTGGAACGGCCTTGCCCGCTCGCTGAACACCATCGCGATCCGCGTGGGCGATCTGGTGGGCGCAAGCAATATCTTCAACTTTGTTTACAACACCCTGCAGCTGAACACGCTGGACCCGGTGAACGATGTGGGTCTTGCCCAGATGGTCATGGGCAGCCAGACCCATGGCGTTACGCCCACGGCTCTGGCGGCTGCATTCCAGATCTTCTACGATGGCCAGTACACCACCCCGCACCTGTACACCCGGGTGCTGGATCGTGATGGCAACATTTATCTGGAAAACAATGCTACCAGCTATCAGGCACTGACACCGGACACCGCTTACGTGATGAACCGCCTGCTGAAGAATGTGCTGTACTCCAGCGTGGGTACTGCAGGCGGGCGCTACCCCAACTCCAACGGTATGGAGTCCTTTGGTAAGACCGGTACGGCCAGCGACGAAAAGGATCTGTGGTTCGTGGGCGGCACGCCGTATTATGTCACCGCTGTGTGGTGGGGCTACGACGCACCCTACGATATGACCAAGACCCTTGGCAAGCAGCAGGCAAAGACCCGTACCTGTGTTATGGCGTGGAAGGCACTGATGGAACAGGTGCAGGCAGACCTGCCTTATAAGGCATTCCCCAGTTCCGCTGGCGTTGTGGAGCGCCGCTACTGCACCCAGAGCGGTCTGCTGGCCGGCGGTTCCTGCCCCAGCACGGCCGTGGGCTACTACCGTGCAGATGATCTGCCCGCCGCCTGCAACTATTCCCATGCGGCAGCACCCGCTGCGCCTGCAGCAGATGCAGCACCGGAGCAGACTGTCATCCCGGCAGATACAAGTAATCTGGATACCGAGTGATCTGTATTCGGCGGGAAAACAAAACGCAAAAGGCGTACTTTCAACACAGCCCCGGGGTGAATCCGGCAAGGAAACACCGTACTTCACACAACAAAACTGGGTAATCTGACAAAAACGCATCCGACCCCTTGCATTGCAGGGGGCCGGATGTTATTATATTCACTGCAAGAACACTTGTGTTTGTGAGGTGAACAAGTTGGAACGCCGCTTTTATCTGGTGGACGCGCAGGTGCTGCCTGAGGTTTTTCTCAAGGTGGTACGCGCCAAAGAGCTTCTGGCCAGCGGGGAGGCACGCAGCATTTCCGCTGCTACCCGTGCAGTTGATCTTTCGCGCAGCGCTTTTTATAAGTATAAGGACTGCATCTTTGACTCCGAGAATGGCCGCGAAGTGATCACCGTCATGGCCACTCTGCGGGATGAGACCGGTGCGCTGCAGAGCCTGCTGGCAGGCATCAGCGCTGCAGGTGCCAGCATTGTGACCATCAACCAGTCCACGCCGGAAAACGGTGCAGCACTGGTGGCAGTCACCATCCGCACCGACACCATGCAGATGACTCCGGAAGAGCTGACCGAAAAGCTTTCGCGTCAGCGCATGGTGGTGGGTGTGCACTGCGGATACAATCTGTAAAGTAGATATCAAATCAGGAAAACTCAGGAAAACGAGGGAGAGCAACAATGGCTAAAATTGCAATTCTGGGCTTTGGCACGGTGGGCAGCGGCGTGTACGAGGTTTTGTGCCGCAACGCTGCAAGTGTCTCCCGCCGTGCAGGTGAGCCGGTAGAGGTCAAGTATATTCTGGACCCGAAGGATTTTTCCGGTCATCCGGCCGCAAACCTGTTCGTCAAGAACTTTGATGTCATTCTGGAAGACCCGGAGATCAGGGTGGTGGTGGAGACCATCGGCGGCACCCGCTTTGCCTACCCGTATGTAAAGGCCTGTCTTGAGAGCGGCCGCAGCGTGTGCACCTCCAACAAGGAAATGGTGGCCACCTACGGCGCTGAGCTGCTGGGCCTTGCCAAAGAGCACGGCTGTGCCTTCCTGTTCGAGGCTTCTGTGGGCGGCGGCACCCCCATCATTACGCCGATGCACCAGTGTCTGGCCGCGAACGTCATCACCGAGGTGGAGGGCATCGTGAACGGCACCACCAACTTCATGCTCACCAAGATGGTGCGTGAGGGTCTGGGCTTTGACGATGCACTGAAAATTGCACAGGAGCTGGGCTACGCGGAGACCAAGGATCCCAGCGACGATGTGGATGGCCGCGATGCCTGCCGCAAGATCGCCATTCTGTCCTCGCTGGTCTGCGGCCACCAGATCTACCCCCAGAACATTCGCACCCGCGGCATCCGCGATATCACCGCCGCTGATGTGGCAGCAGCTGAAAAGCTGGGCTGTGTCATCAAGCTGATCGCATGGATGAAGCGCGGCAAGGACGGCAGCGTGGCGGCGGGCGTGGAGCCCTGTCTGGTGCCCAAGGCAAACCAGCTGGCCAGCGTGGACGATGTGTTCAACGCCGTGCTGGTCAAGGGCGATATGCTGGGCGATGTAGTGTTCTACGGCAAGGGTGCCGGCAAGCTGCCCACCGCCAGCGCCGTTGTGGCCGATGTGGTAGATGCCCTGAAGCATGGTGCCAAGGTGCACGACAGCCTGTTCTGGCAGCCCGCTGAGCCGGTGGACGGCATGCTCACCGATCCTGCTCCTGCCGCATATTATGTGCGTGTGGCAGGCATTGCTCCCGCAGTGGTGGAAGCCATCTACGGCTACGGCAAGGTGGTGGATGAGCGCTACGAGGGCTGCGCCTACTTTGTGGAGCGTGCCGACGACAAAGCCCTGTCCGAAGCGGCCCGCAAGGTGGAGGCCGTGGGCGGCAGCGTGAAGCTGGTGCTCAAGCGTCTGCCGGAAGAAAACTGATAACGGAAAAAGAAAGGTGCAGCGGCTATGAAGATCAAGGTTTCTGTCCCGGCCACCAGCGCGAACATCGGCTCCGGCTTTGATGCGCTGGGTCTGGCGGTGACGCTGTATAATACGGTCACCTTTGAAGACAGCGAGGTGCTGGATATCTCGTCTGCGGACGGTACCCGCATCCCGCGCGGTGAATCCAATCTGGTGTACCGCTCGGCAAAGGGCCTGTTTGAAAAAGTTGGCAAGCAGATCCCGCCCCTCAAGATCACCCAGACCAACCCCATTCCCATGGCCCGGGGTCTGGGCTCTTCTTCGGCCTGCATCATCGCGGGTCTGCTGGGCGCCAACCGGATGCTGGGCGATGTGCTCAACACCCAGGAGCTGCTCACGCTGGCTACCTCCATCGAGGGCCACCCCGATAACGTGGCCCCGGCCCTGCTGGGCGGTCTGACCAGCAGCGTGTTTGAGGAGGGCAAGGTGTACTCGGTCAAGCGCAATGTGGACGAAACGCTGTGCTTTGCCGCCATCGTGCCGGACTACAAGCTGCTGACGGAAGCCGCCCGTGCGGCACTGCCCAAAGAGGTCTCCCACAAGGATGCGGTATATAACCTTTCGCGTGCAGCGCTGGTGCCTGCCGCCTTCTGCGAGGGCAGACATGACCTGCTGGCCATTGCCACGGAGGATAAGCTGCACCAGCCCTACCGCATGCCGCTGATGCCGGGCTCCAAGGAAGTGTTCGACATGGCGCGCCTGTGCGGTGCAAAGGCGGTCTATGTTTCCGGTGCGGGCAGCACCGTGATGGCGGTGGCCGAAAAGGCTGAGGCTGAAAAGTTCTATTCCAAGCTGGAAAAGGGTCTGGAGCTTCTGGAAGGTCTGGACGGATGTGAAGCATTTACATTGCTGCGTTTGGATGCCGATAACACCGGCGCAACGGTGGAATGATAAATGGGATAGGGAAGTGCAAGGTTCTGCCTGCTGCTTCCACCCGGTGTACCCCTTTTGATCAAGGGACAAAAAGAGGAGAGTGACAAGATATGGCGTTGATCGTACAGAAGTTCGGCGGTTCTTCGGTGAAGGACCGTGACCGTATCTTCAACGTGGCACGCATTGTGGCAAACACCCACAACGCGGGCAATGACGTAGTTGTGGTGGTGTCCGCTCAGGGCGATACCACCGATGACCTGATCGCCAAGGCTGGGGAGATCACCCACAACCCTTCGGCTCGTGAAATGGATATGCTGCTGGCTACCGGCGAGCAGATCAGCATTTCGCTGCTGGCCATGGCGCTGAATGAGCTGGGCTGCCATGCCATCAGCCTGACCGGCTGGCAGGCAGGCTTCCGCACCGACCGCGCCTACACCAAGGCACGCATCAGCCGTCTGGAGACCGAGCGTATCTCCTCGGAGCTGGAGCGCAACCGTGTTGTTGTTGTGGCTGGCTTCCAGGGGCTGAACAAGCTGGACGACATCACCACTCTGGGCCGCGGCGGCTCCGACACCAGCGCAGTTGCCATTGCAGCAGCCCTGCACGCAGACCGCTGCCAGATCTATACCGATGTGGAAGGCGTTTACACTGCCGACCCGCGCAAGGTGCGCAACACCCGCAAGCTGGAGGAGATCACCTTTGACGAGATGCTGGAGCTGGCATCTCTGGGCGCACAGGTGCTGAACAACCGCAGCGTGGAACTGGCGAAGAAGTATAATGTGGAGCTGGAGGTGCTCTCCAGCCTGAATCCCGTGCCCGGTACGGTGGTCAAGGAGGTTACGAAAGACATGGAAGGTATGCTGATCAAGGGCGTCGCAAAGGACGCTGATGTTGCTGTTATCACGATTCTGAACGTTCCCGACGAGCCGGGCATGAGCTTCAAGATCTTCGGCCTGCTGGCACAGAAGAACATCAACGTGGACATCATCCTGCAGTCCACCGGCCGCGACGGCAAGAAGGACATCAGCTTTACCTGCTCTGAGGGTGAAGCCGATCTGGCCATGCGCGTGCTGAAGGAGAGCGCACACTTCAATGATGTGAGCGTGGACACCACCTGCGCAAAGGTCTCCATCGTGGGTGCCGGTATGCAGAGCCACAGCGGCGTTGCTTCCAAGATGTTTGAGGCACTGTCCAACAACAACATCAATATCAAGATGATTTCCACCAGTGAGATCAAGATCTCCTGCATCATCGACCGCGGGGATGCCGACAAGGCCGTTTCTGCGATCCACGATATGCTGTTTGACTGATTTGTAAAAAATGAATTTTGTGCGCTGTACAGTTTCTTTGGGAGCTGTACAGCGCTCTTTTTGTTAACGGCCTCGCCCTCTCAGTCGCTTATGCGACAGCTCTCCCAAAGGGCGAGCCTCTGGCGAAGAGAAAAACTTTCTGGTTCTGCCAAGGCCTCTCACTTTGGGAGAGGTGGACGCGAACAGCGTGAGCGGACGGAGAGGGCAAGGCCGCTGACGAGGACGGTCATACTTATTTTACACTTCCGGCGTTTACACAAAATGCAAAGGGGTGTATAATATACACTGTATCTGTGCGGCGCAGCGCGCTGCAAATTCTGCCAAAGGAGCTGCAACGCACCATGGAACCAACCAGCAAGAAAACTGTAAAGCCCCGTATGACCCGTGAGCAATACATGCGCCGCAAGCGCCTGCGTCTGGCCCGCAACTGGGCGGTCCTGATCCTGATCTGCGCTGGCATCGTGGCTCTGATGACCCGGGGCATCCTCTGGCTGCTGCCCAAAGCAAACGCTTTGCTTGCCGGGCCCCGGAGCTTTGAAGCTGCCAGCTACAGCGGCACCGGCTACACCTTTGATGCCGACGATGCGCGGCTTGTACTGGTAAACGCCAATCTGCCCTTTGCCGGGGAACCGTCGCCGACCCTTGCCCCGGCCAATGAGGATGGCACCATCCAGCTGGAAGCGGAGGCTGCCGATGCCTACCGGCAGATGTCTGCCGCAGCGGCAGAGGATGGCGTTGCGCTGGTGCTGTCCGCAGGCTATCAGGACGCAGATGCCCGGACCGCAGCCTATGAGGCACAGAAGCAGCAGTATCTGGAAAAGGGCAAGACCGAGGAGGAAGCCGCCAGCCTGTCCGCAGACATCCAGCTGCCTGCGGAATGCAACGAGCATGGCACCGGTTATGCGGCGGATATCCTCAGCAGCGACTACCCGGACCGTGACACCGGCTTTGATACGACCCGCGCCTACGAGTGGCTGACCGCTTATGCCGCGGAATACGGCTTCATCCTGCGCTACCCGGAAGACCGGCAGGCCGCGACCGGCGTGGTGTTTGAGCCGTGGCACTGGCGGTATGTGGGCACAGAAAATGCCCTTGCCATCCGGGCCAGCGGCTTGAGTCTGGAAGAATTTCTTGCCTTGCAGAAGGCATCATAAAATAAAAAGCTCCCTGCAAAAGCAGGGTGGAGGAACAAATTGAAACGTACTCTCATTGCGCCGGGCGTGCACCTTTCCTGCGACCCGGCGGAAAAATTCAACCGTTGCCGCATCAGCATCCATTTTGCCTTTCCGGCAAAGCGGGAGACCGCCACGGCACATGCACTTTTGCCCCTTGTGATGGAGCGTGGCTATGCCGACTGCCCGGACATGACCCGACTGACCAAAAAGCTGGCCAAGCTCTACGGTGCAGATCTCACGGTGGATGCCCGGCCCATGGGCTGCAGCCACAATCTGTGCGTCAGCGTCACCGGCATCAAGGATAAATTTGCGCTGGAAGGCGAAGAACTGACGCGGGAATATGCATCCATTGCACTGGGCGCGGCCTTCCACCCCTATTTTGTGGGCGGAACCTTTGACCCGGAGGCTGTGGGCATTGAAAAGCAGATGCTGAAAAAGGCGCTGGAGGATGAGATCAACGATAAGCGTCTGTACTGCCTGCATCAGGCCAACCGGGAATTCTTTGGCGACAGCCCGGCAGGCGTGCGGCAGGAGGGCTATCTGGAAGAGGTGGACGACCTGACGCCGGAACAGCTCACCACGGCTTATTACGAGATGCTGCGCACCGCGAACATTGAGCTGCTTGTGCTGGGCTGTGACGCCGCGCAGACGACAGCCGTGCGGAATGCCCTGCTGGCCGAACTTGCGGCCATCGACCGGGCTCCGCTGCCGCTGGCCGAGAACATTGCCATGCCGCGCCGCGAGCCTGTGCACAGGGTAGAAACCTACGATATGGTGCAGGCAAAGCTGTGTATGCTGTTCACGCTGGGCGAGCCTATGCGCACCGAACAGCTGGCGGCAGTCCGCCTTGCCATGGCGCTGTATGGCGGCAGCGTGACCAGCCGCCTGTTCCTGAATGTGCGCGAGCGCGACCATTTGTGTTACTACTGCTCGTCCTCGTTCCAGAGCTTTACCGGCAGCATGGCTGTGAACAGCGGCGTGGAGCACGCCGACGCTGCCCGGGCCGAGCAGGCTATCCTGAAGGAGCTGGCCGACCTGTGCGATGGCCCCATCACCGATGAGGAGCTGGAGGACTGCCGCCGGGGACTGCTGAGTGGGATGCAGGGCGTGGAGGATACGCTGGGCGGCATTGAGACATGGTATTACATCGAGGTGCTGCGCAGCGGCGGCGACCCTGCCAAAGTCCAGACGCCTGCCGAGGCCCGCGCCGCTTTGCAGGCTGTGACCCGGGACGATGTGCGCGCGATTCTGCGTAAGCTGACCCTCTCGGTCAGCTATCTGCTCACAAAGGAGGTGGACGCTCATGCCGCAGAATGATCAGACCCTGCTGGAAAAGACTGTGGCCGATCAGTGGAAGATCCTGCCCTCCGGCCTGACCGTCATCGTGCGGCCCATGCCGGGCTATTCCAGCACTCATGTCATTTTTGCCACCCGCTTTGGCTCCATCGACCGGGATTTCCGGCTGGACGGAAAAGAAGTGCACCTGCCCGCAGGCGTGGCACACTTCCTCGAGCACAAGATGTTCGAGGATCAGGACGGAGATGCCTTTGCAAAGTACGCAAAGACCGGCGCGAACGCCAATGCCTTCACCAGCTTTGACCGCACCTGCTATCTGTTCACCGCGACCCAGCAGCTGGACGAGAGTCTGGATGTGCTGCTGGGCATGGTGACCCATCCCTATTTTACCGAGCAGACCATCGCCAAGGAACAGGGCATCATCGGGCAGGAAATCAAAATGTACGACGACAGCCCGGACTGGCGGCTCATCACCGGCCTGTTCGAGTGCCTGTACCACAGCCACCCCATCCGCAGCGATATCGCGGGCACGGTGGAGAGCATTGCGGAAATTACGCCCGAAATGCTCTACGACAGCTGCAAAGCGTTCTATGCGCCGGGAAATATGGTCCTGGCAGCGGCTGGCAATACCACCATGGAGCAAATTTTAGCCGCCTGCGAGCGCCATGGTCTGACGGAGCCCCGCACGGCAGAGGGTGTGCAGCGCCTTTGGACGCCGGAGCCCATGACGCTGGCCGCAGCGGAAAAAACACTGAAGATGCCGGTATCCAAGCCCTGCTTCGGCGTGGGCTTCAAGGAAGAGCCGCTGCCGTCCGGCGACCTGCGCACCGAAGCGCTGTATGATCTGATCCTGAGCTGCATCACCGGCGGCATGTCACCGCTGTACCGCCGCCTGTACGACGAGGGTCTTGTGAACCCGGGCTTTGGCGGGGAGGTGCTGCGGGTGGACGGCTGCTGCTGCATCCTGTTCACCGGCGAGAGCGACGCCCCCGATGCCGTGAAGCAGATGCTTCTGGACGAGATCGCCCGCATCCGCGCAGAAGGCGTGGACCGGGAGATCTTTACCCTGTGCAAGAACGAAAAATACGGCCAGCTGATCGAAAACCTCGAAAATGTGGAGGATTCGGCCAGTCAGATGGCAGATTTTGCCCTTTCCGGCCAGACGGTGGCCCAGCAGATCGCCATGCTGGCGGGCCTGACTGCGGAGGATGCGGATGCAGCGCTGCAGCACATCCTCAGCACAGAGCGCATGGCGGTCATGTATATCCAGCCGGACGGCACTGCGCCGCTGGCAGAGGACGAGGAGGAAGCAGAATGACAAATCTGGTACAGTTCCCGGGCCTCGGCCTGAGCTTTGAGCTCAACCGTGTGGCCTTTTCCATCGGTGGATTCAGCATTTACTGGTATGGTGTGTGCATCGCGTTCGGCATCTGTCTGGCGCTGGTGTTCGCGTTCCGTCACAGCATCGAGTTCGGTGTGGACCCGGACAGCATGGTGGATGTGATCCTGATCGGCATCGTGCTGGGCATTGTCAGCGCCCGCGCCTACTACGTGGCCATGGCACCTTTTAAATATGAGAGCATCTGGGAGATGATCGCGGTCCGCGACGGTGGTCTGGCCATCTACGGTGGTATCATCGGCGGCTTTGTGTTCGGAGGCCTTGCCTGCAAATGGCGGGGCGTGCCGGTGCTGCCCATGTTCGACCTGACCGCCATGGGCTTTCTGCTGGGGCAGGGCTGCGGCCGCTGGGGCAACTTCTTCAATCAGGAGGCCTTTGGCTGCAATACCACCCTGCCGTGGGGTATGTACAGCGAGGCTACCAGAGCGTACCTCATGGGCAGTACGGTCACAGCCCAGAGCGGCGTGACCATCGACCCGAACCTGCCGGTGCATCCCACCTTCCTGTATGAGAGCATCTGGTGCTTCGTGGGCTTTCTCCTGCTGTTCCGCTACATCAAAAAGCGCAGATTCAACGGCGACATCGCCCTGCGGTATATGATCTGGTACGGTGCAGGCCGCTTCTGGATCGAAGCGCTGCGCACCGACAGTCTGATGCTGGTGCCTTCTATTGGCCTGCGGGCGTCCCAGCTGGTGGCAGGCATCGCCGTGGTGGCAGGCCTTGCGGCAGAGATCTACTTTACCCACAAGTTCAAGAGCAAGCCCCTGATGGTGGATCTGGCTTTGAACGCTGATAATAAAGCGGCCATGAAAAAGCTGGACGGTCCCATCGCCTTTGCAGGCAGCAAGACCCAGCTGCTGGCTTCCAGCCCGCGCAAGCTTTTCGTGGAGCGCACCGAAGCGTATAACGCCGAAGTAAAACGCACCATCGCGGAAAGCGGAAAGGCGGAAAAATAAAAAATCTTTCGGAAAGAGGAAAATTCCTCTTGCAATCCCGGCCTTTTTTTGCTATACTATTCTAGCCGCGTGGTGTGGGCGCCTGAAATGGCCCAGTGTAAGGGCCTGCCTTTACGACCAGCGAGTACAACGAAAAGGAATGAACAAAATGTACGCAATCATTGTTACCGGCGGTAAGCAGTACCGCGTGGAGCAGGGCGACATCGTCTACATCGAAAAGCTGGACGTTGAGGCCGACTCCGAAGTGAAGTTTGATCAGGTTCTCGCTATTGGCGAGGAGGGTTCTGTGAAGGTTGGCGCTCCCGTTGTTGAGGGTGCTACCGTTTCTGCTAAGGTCATCAAGAATGGCAAGGGCAAGAAGCTGAACATCATCACCTATCGCGCAAAGAAGCACAGTGCTCGCCGTATGGGCCATCGTCAGCCCTTCACCAAGGTTGAGATCACTGCGATCAACGGCTAAGGAGGTAAATTACAATGGCACATAAAAAGGGCGTAGGCAGCACCAAGAACGGCCGCGATTCCGCAGCACAGCGTCTGGGCACCAAGCGTGCAGACGGTCAGTTCGTTCTGGCCGGCAACATCCTGGTTCGTCAGCGTGGCACCCACATCATGCCGGGTGAGAACGTTGGCAAGGGCAGCGATGACACCCTGTTTGCTCTGGTGGACGGCACCGTCCGTTTTGAGCGCGTGGGCAAGAACGGCAAGAAGTGCAGCGTCAAGCAGTAACTTCTTTCGGATAACTGCAAAACGTAGAGAGCCGGACCCTCGTGGCCCGGCTCTTTTTGATGAAAAGAACCCTCTCAGGCCGCGCTCTGGCGCGCCAGCTCTCCCGAGGGGCGAGCTGAATAGAGGTAAAAACTAAGGAGGGGCTGTATGGCAGCACAAACCAACTTTATCGACATCGCCACGATATGGCTCCACGCGGGCAAGGGCGGCGACGGTGCGGTGAGCTTTCACCGTGAAAAATTCGTGGCCGCTGGCGGCCCGGACGGCGGCGGTGGGGGGCCCGGCGGGGGCGCCGCCGTTTTGCAGTGGGGCCGGGCCGGGGGGGGTGGCGGCCGCGGCGGCGACATTATTTTTGTGGTGGACGATCACCTGACCACCCTGATGGACTTCCGCTATAAGCGCAAGTATGTGGCCCCGGAGGGCGGCAAGGGCGGCGCCAGCCTGTGCCACGGCAAAAACGCGGAGAACCTTGTCATCAAGGTGCCGCTGGGCACCGTCATCAAGGACGCCGAGAGCGGCCTTGTCATTGCGGATCTGTCCGACCACACCCCTGTCACCATCGCAAAGGGCGGCCGCGGCGGTTACGGCAATGCGCATTTTGCCACGCCCACCCGCCAGATCCCCAAGTTTGCAAAGCCCGGTATGCCCGGCGAGGACATTCAGGTGACGCTGGAGCTGAAACTGATCGCTGATGTGGGTCTGATCGGCTTCCCCAATGTGGGCAAGTCCACCCTCATCTCCACCATCAGCGCAGCCAAGCCCAAGATCGCAAACTACCACTTCACCACGCTGGTGCCCACGCTGGGTGTCGTATCCGTGGCAGAGGGCGCAAGCTTTGTCTGCGCCGATATCCCCGGCCTGATCGAGGGTGCCAGCGAGGGCATCGGTCTGGGCCACGACTTCCTGCGCCATGTGGAGCGCTGCCGCCTGCTGCTGCATGTGGTGGACGTCTCCGGCAGCGAGTGCCGTGAGCCCATCGAGGATTTTGAAAAGATCAACGAGGAATTGGCAAAGTTCAGCCCTGTGCTGGCTGAGCGTCCGCAGATCGTCATTGGCAACAAGTGCGATCTGGCCACCGAGGAGCAGATCGAAGCTTTCCGCAAGTATGTGGAGGGCAAGGGTTTGACCTTTGTGCCCATCTCTGCCGCTACGATGCAGGGCGTGAAGGAACTGCCGGGCCTCGTGTATAACCGCCTGAAGGATATCCCGCCGGTGCCGGTGTTTGCTCCCGAGTACAAGAAGCCCGAACCCAAGGCCAACGACCGTGCGTTTGAGATCAAGCGCATGGAAGCCCATGTATGGAGCGTGGAAGCCCCGTGGCTGGAGTATATTCTGGCCGGCAGCAATGTGGACGACTACGAGAGTCTGCAGTTCTTCCAGCGTCAGCTGGGAGAGAGCGGCATTCTGGATGCTCTGGTGGAAAAGGGCGTGCAGGAGAACGATACCATCCTCATCGGCGATTACCAGTTCGATTATATCTTCTAAGAGGTCACTATGAACGAACCTGAAAAAATCGACCCGCGGGAGCTCAGCCCCTTGGCGCTGGCCTTTGTGGGTGACAGCGTGCTGGAACTGCTGGTGCGTCAGCGGCTGGTGGAGCATCACCGCCTGTCTGCCGGAAAGCTCAACGCAGAAAAGGTCAAGTATGTTTCGGCCCGAGCACAGTTCCGGGAGGAACAGCTGCTGGAGCCGCTGTTCACCGAGGACGAACTGGCTGTGTTCAAGCGGGGCCGCAACGCCAGCAAGGCCAGTGTGGCAAAGCATGCCTCCCCTGAGGAATACCGCGCTTCCACCGGTTTCGAGTGCCTGCTGGGTTGGCTGTATCTGAATGGTCAGCTGAGCCGTGTGCATGAGCTGTTCGATACGCTCTGGCAGCAGTTTGACCCCAACGAAAAATAAAAACGCGAAAGCCCGCTGCTTTCCGCACTGGAAAACAGTGCCGGAGGGCAGCGGGCTTTGCGGTTTGAGAGAAAGGTCAAAGGGTGCACGTCTGTGGTCCGTCAGGCGCGCAGGGCAGCGTTAGCGGCTGTTTCTGGCGTTGCTGGAACGGCTGTTCGTGGAGTTCTTGGCGCTTTCGTCGTCAGCGCCCTTGGTGTACTGGTTGGGGTGCTTGTGCTCGTTGGTGGCGCTGTTGGAGGTCTGATTGCTGGTGCGGTTGGAAGTCTGGTTGGACGTACGGTTCGAGGTCTGATTCTTGCAGTTATTGCTGCGGTTTTCGGTTGCCATAGTGAATGATCTCCTTTCGGTTTTCCGTGCGGGACGGTGTGCCCCTCACAAGACCTAGTTTGGCCGCAGACGGCGGCTTTATACATCCCACAGGAGGATTGCAGAATGCCTACAGAATATTTTGAGCAGCGGGAGCGTGCCCTGTTGGGAGAGCGGTTCGACGCACTGTACGCGGCCCCGCAGGAGACCGCTGAGCGCGGCGTGACGGTCTCGGCCTTGCGCACGACGCCGGAGCAGTTCGCCGCAAAGGCAGACTTTTCGCTGGAAGCATCACCCTTTTGCAAGGCGGCATTTGTGGTGCACCAGCCGGACTTTAAGCCTGGGCGGCATCCGTACCACCATGCGGGCGTGTTTTACTCGCAGGAGCCGTCGGCGTCCTCGGCAGCGCCGCTGCTGGGTGTGCGGCCCGGGATGCGCGTGCTGGACATGTGTGCAGCCCCCGGCGGCAAAAGCAGTCAGCTGGCGGCGGCATTGCAGGGGCGCGGTGTGCTGGTGAGCAACGAATATGTTGCGGCCCGTGCGGATATCCTGAAAAGCAATCTGGAACGCATGGGCGTGTCCAATGCGGTGGTGCTCAATGAGTCGCCCGCCCGCATTGCGGACGCTCTGCCGGAGTTTTTTGACCGTGTTCTGGTGGATGCACCCTGTTCCGGCGAGGGCATGTTCCGCAAGGAGCCGGTGGCTCGTCAGCAGCACTGTGAAGCGCTAGTGAAGCAGTGTGCTGAGCTGGGTGCGGAAATTCTGGACTGTGCAGCTGCCGTGCTGGCCCCGGGCGGGCAGCTGGTTTATTCCACCTGCACCTTTGCGCCGGAGGAGGACGAGGGACAGGTGGCGGCATTCCTGCAGCGCCACCCGGAGTTCACACTTGCAGATGCCTTGGGAAATGTGGACTACACCTTTGGCAGCGAGGGCGAAGCCAACCGCACCGGCGGTCTGCCGCTGGATGTGAGCAAGGTGCGGCGCATCTGGCCCTGTCAGGGCGGCGAGGGGCATTTTATGGCAAGGCTTATCAAGGCAGGCACGCCCCGCGCCCTGCCGCCGGAAGGAGAATACACCCCGGAGGAGCAGCTCTGGCTGGCCGCAGCGGAAGCCGCAGGCAAAAAGGCCAAGGGGAAGAACTGCAAGACTGCCAAGACCCCGGACGCCCGCAGCGCCCGCCGCGAGAATGCCCGCGCCTGCCGTGAGGTGGTGCAGGGCAGCAAGCGCAGCCGCGAAGCACAGGCAGGGGAGACAAGCCCTGCCCAAAGCCTTGCAGCATGGCATGAATTTGCCGGGCGGTATTTCCCGGCGCTGGCAGACCGCCCGGCTGTGGTGCATGGCGGCGGTGTGCTGCTGCCGGTGCCCTTCCCGCAGACGAACCTGCATGTGTTGCGGGCGGGCGTGTTCGTGGGCAGCGTGCAGAAGGGCCGCTTTGTGCCGGAGCACCACCTGTTCACGGCATTCGGTGCGCAGTGCGCGAACTGCGAGCAGCTGACCCTTGCCGACCCGCGCACGACAGAGTACCTTTCCGGCCATGAGGTGGAGGCCCGCACTGCCGCAGACGGCTGGTGCTGTGTGACGGTGGACGGCTGGCCGCTGGGCGGCGGCAAGGTGTCCGGTGGGCGGGTGAAAAACCACTACCCCAAGGCCCTGCGTCTGCTGTAAACAGGCAGAAAAAGCGCATTTTTCCCCACGATCCGCCGAAAACCGGGCCGATAAGACTTGAACGCTCTGCCCGGTTGTGCTACAATAATAGAGTTAGATTTTGTGTGCTGCCACAATGCGGGCGACCACAGCCCGTCTGCCCGCAGGCGGAGATTTGAGAATATACAGGAGGCTCTTTCCCATGTCTGGACATAGCAAATGGAACAACATTAAGCGCAAGAAGGAAAAGACCGACGGCGCAAAGGCGAAGGTCTTTACCAAGATCGGCCGCGAGATCAGCGTTGCCGTCCGTACCGGCGGCCCGAACCCTGCTTCCAACAGCAAGCTGGCTGACCTGATCGCCAAGGCAAAGCGCATGAGCGTGCCCAACGATAACATCCAGCGCATCATCAAGAAGGCTGAGGGCGGCGATAAGACCGAGTACGAAGCAATCACCTACGAAGGCTACGGCCCCGGCGGCGTTGCCGTTATGGTCGAGACCCTGACCGACAACCGCAACCGTACCGCTGCCGATCTGCGTCACTACTTCGATAAGAACGGCGGCAATCTGGGTGCTATGGGCTGCGTGGGCTTCCTGTTCAGCCAGAAGGGTGTCATTGATATCTCTCTGGAAGATAAGGATGCCGACGAGGCTATGATGGATGCTCTGGATGCCGGTGCCGAGGACTTCGACGCCAGCGAGGATGCAGCTGAGATCACCACCGATCCCGAGAACTACTCTGCCGTGGTCAAGGCCATGGAGGAGAAGGGCTACGAGATCCTGTCCGATGATCTGGCTATGGTGCCCATGACCACCACCCGCCTGACCGACCCCGATCAGCTGAAGCTGATGGGCAAGCTGCTGGATGCACTGGAAGACAATGATGACGTCCAGAACGTCTGGCACAGCCTGGAGAACGAAGAGGACCTGCCGGAATAAGCTTCCGCAAGGCTCTTTGCTCCTGAAATAAGACGATAAAAAGCCGCTTTTTGTGCTGATTGGCACGAAAGGCGGCTTTTTTGTGCTGTGTTACGGGACTGAAAATCGGTTTGGTATCTTCACTGAGCAATAAAAATCCCCCGCCGGCAAGGCATACCGGCGGGGGAAAGGGGGAGAGCGAGTATCTTAAAAGATCATTGCACGCTTGCAAGGAACCGCACAAAGCCTGCACGGCCAGCCTCGTCCAGTTTGTAGACGCCGGCGTCGGCGAGGACCTCGGCGAACACCTGACCGATCTCATCCTGCAGGATGGAGTGCACATTGTCGGCGCTGAGTTCAGGGTGACGGGCAAGGATGTCCCCGGCCCACTCGGCATGCTTCTGCAGCTCTTCGGGGTACTGGGCTGCAGGTGTGCGGGAGACCAGCACATCAGCAAGCTCAGCCATTTCCTTTTTCAGGCGGCTGGGCAGCACGGCAAGGCCCATGACCTCGATCAGACCGATGTTCTCCTTTTTGATGTGGTGCAGCTTTGCATGAGGGTGGAACACGCCCAGCGGATGCTCCGGGGTGGTGATGTTGTTGCGCAACACCAGATCCAGCTGGTATCTGCCGTCCCGCATCCGGGCAATGGGTGTGATGGTGTTGTGGGGCTCGCCGTCCGTCTCGGCAAAGACAAAGCAGCTCTCGTCAGAGTAGCCGCGCCATGCGGTCAGGATCTTGTCCGCCAGCTCCACAAGGCGGCTGTCATCCTCACTTGTCAGGCGGATGCAGCTCATGGGCCAGTGCACGATACCGGCATCCACGTCCTCAAAACCGGGGAACACCCACTTTTTTTCAATGGGAGCCTTGGCCATGGCGAACTCGTAATGACCGCCCTGAAAATGATCATGGCTCAGGATGCTGCCGCCCACGATGGGCAGGTCGGCGTTGCTGCCCACGAAATAGTGGGGGAACAGGCCCACAAAGTCCAGCAGCTTGCGGAAGGTGGCACGCTCGATCTTCATGGGGGTGTGCAGATTGTTGAACACGATGCAGTGCTCGTTGTAGTAGACGTAAGGGCTGTACTGCAGGTTCCACGCGCTGTCGTTGATGGTGAGCGGGATGATGCGGTGGTTTTCGCGGGCGGGGTGGTTCATGCGGCCTGCATAGCCCTCGTTCTCAGCGCAGAGCTGGCACTTGGGATAGGCACTCTGGGGGGCCAGCTTTGCGGCGGCAATGGCCTTGGGGTCCTTCTCCGGCTTGGAGAGGTTGATGGTGATGTCCAGATCGCCGTAGGGGGTCTTGGTGACCCATTTCAGATCCCGCTTGATGCGGTAGCGGCGGATATAATCGGTATCCTGACTGAACTTGTAGAACCAGTCGGTAGCGGCCTGCGGGCCTTCGTTTTCGTAGCGCTCCTCAAAATTGGCGCGCACGATGCTGGGACGCGGAGTCAGCACACCCATGAGTTTGGTGTCGAACAAATCGCGGGCGGTGGAATTGTCCTCGCACACGCCGCGGGCTGCGGCGTCGTCCACCAGCGTTTTCAGGATGCTTTCCAGATCAGTGTAGCATACCTCGCCCTCGGGTGCCGTAAAATCGTCCAGCTGCATGGTCATGAGCAGCTGGTTGCGGATATAGATTTCGTCATCGGGCAGGATGAGCCCGGTGTCCAGCCCGTAATTCACGAGCTGCTGGATGGCGGTAGAGATCACAGGACAGCGCCTCCTTCGGGACGGATGCTCAGCACATGGCAGCGGCCCTCGCCGAGGATGGCCTCCATGTTTTTCTTAAAATCAGCCAGCATTTCCACCGGCACAAAAGCCTGAGCGGTACCGGCAAAGCCGCCGCCGTGCACGCGGACCGCGCCCTTGCCGTTCAGGTAATGCTTGGCGGCAGCAATGGTCACGCCCATTTCCTGATGCTCCTTATACCCGGCGGGGATGACGTTCTGCAGGTATTCCCAGCTGCTGTGGCCGGATTCGTTGACCAGACGCAGGAAGGTGCTGAAATCGCCCTCGCGCAGAGCGGCGACCTGTTTTGCCACACGGTCGTTGTCGGCATAAATATGGAAGGCACGCAGCACCGCGCGGTCGCCGCACTGCCTGCGGCATTCCGGCAGCTTTGCAAGGAAGGTGTCAAAGGGCACGTCCCGCAGCACCTCGCCGCCGCACACAGCGGCCACAGCGCGGCACTCGGCGGGGACGGCGGCATATTCGTCGGTCAGGTCGGCATGGTCTGCGCAGGAGTCCAGAATGCACAGTGCAAGACCGGCCTTGGAGAAATCCACAGGCACCGGCTCCACATCGGGGTGGGCAGGGTCGGCAAAATCGATGGTGATGATGTTGCCGACGCTGGAAGCCATCTGATCCATCAGGCCGCAGGGCTTGCCAAAGTAGACATTTTCTGCCCACTGGCCGATCTGTGCGATCTCGATGGGGGAGACCTTATCGGTCATGAAGCAGTCGTTCAGAATGACGCCGATCAGCACCTCGAAGGCGGCAGAGGAAGAAACGCCGCTGCCCTTGGGCACGTTGGAAGAAATGTACACATCCAGACCGGCCAGCTTGGCGCCGCGCTGACGGAACGCCTCACACTCGCCGCGCAGAAGGGAGATGGTGGTGTTTTCCTCTTCCTTGCGGGCAGTCAGGTCGTCAAGGCTGATAACGCACAGGTCATAGCCCTCGCTCTGCACCCGCAGCTGGTTCAGACTGTTGGGTGCGGCGGCGGCGATCATATCAATGTTCACGCTGCCGGCCAGAACGCGGCCGTGCTGGTGGTCGGTGTGGTTGCCGCCGATCTCGGTGCGGCCGGGTGCGCTGTAAAGGCCGGCTTCGGCGTGGGGGCCAAAGGTGGTCTCCAGACCATTCAGGGCTGCTTCGTAGCGGGCAGCCTGCGGGGCGGTCTCTTCGGGTGCACAGCAGTACAGCGATGCCAGACGGGCAGCGTGTGCGCCGCTGGAAAGCTCCTGCTTCCATGCGGAAACAGATTTCATCATAGGATAGTCCTCCTTTTGAGCGGGTTGGAACTGCAAGTACAGGGCAGCATACAGGACGCTCTGCACACTTCTGCCTTTATCATATAAAATCCGGACAGAAAAAACCATGTGTTATTGTTGCATCTGAATGAAAAGTTGCAAAAAGTGTAAAATCCGGCATCGGAAGGGAAATAGACGATTGAAATAAAATCGATTTAGAAACGGAAAAACCATTGTGGAAAACGCCTGTGAATCGGGTGCTTTGCGCAAAGTGGACAAACACTGCACGGCATGGAGATTTGCGTCGGACAGATGGGACAATGCCGTTGACGGCCATGCTCCTTCCGGTGAAATGAAAAAGCCGGGGCTGCTGCACATCATCTGGCGCAGCAGTCCCGGCCTCCTATGATAAAAGATCCCGCCTGAGCGGTTATTTTGCAAAGTCGCTGCCGGTCAGGCCGTCCATGTTCAGCATTCCTTCCAGTGCAGCCACATCGGCGGAGACGTCCAGAGCATCGGACTGGAACAGCTTGTCCAGCTGGTTTTCAAAGGCGGTCACCAGCAGATCCATACTGCGCTCGATGTTCTTTTTGGCATCGGCGATGTTTTCGCCCTGCACATCCTGCGCGGGAAGGCTGGCATAGGTGTTCAGCAGCTTGAGGGCGGTGGGCAGATAGTAGTCCATGAATTTCTGCAGCTGCGCCTTTTTGCCGGGGTCCTGTTTTGCCAGCTCAAAGATGCGGGCGCTGACCGCTTCCAGACGGCTGATCTTGGCGGTCATCACCGGGTCAGGAATGGCGTCGTTGGCCTGCCGCAGCTGCTGCAGAAGGGCGGCGTACTGGTCCGTTGGTGCCGGCGCGGGTTTCGGTTCCGGCTGCTTGGGCGGCTGGGGCGCAGCACCGCGCACCACAAGGGTAGCGGTGCGGTTGTCGATGTAGGCGTCGGCACCGAAGTAACCGTGGGAAATGGCGCTTTCCACCGCAGCACGCCCCTTTGCGGCATCGATGCCTGCGGCGGCAAACAGCTCGTCCAGCGGGATGTTGTCGCGGTCGCCCACGATCTTGTCCAGCAGGCGTTCCAGCTTGCGGGTGCGGTCCATGCGCAGGCCGGTCCACAGTGCGCCGGCTCCGCCAATGGTCGTGGCCAATGCAGGGAGCAGATCGTCGAAGTCCGGAAAGTCGAACAGGCAGTCGATCAGTTCCTCCGCACCGGTAAACAGGAAGACAGCACCCAGAATGGTGCAGATCACGGCAATGGTCTTGTGCCAGTTTTGAGCGCTCTTCTGTTCTGCGGTGGGGCGGTCAGTGCCGCAGGCGGCCTCGGGATCCTGCTCCTGCCGGGGCGTGCTCTGCGGGGATGCGGGGTCGGCGCGGTAGTCGGGCTGCGCCTGTGCAGCGGCTTTTTCTTCTTTTTCAGCGTTTTTATCGATGCTTTTTAAGATGAACAGCAGCACGCCCAGCGGTGCCGACATGGCAAATACAATAAAAATGGCAATGGTAGGGATATGCGCAAAATAGTGCTTCTTTGGCTGCATGGATAAGACCTCTCAATGTATCAAAAACAGTTCAAAACAGAAAAAGACCGCGTTCCACTCTATTATAGCGGAGCACGGTCTTTTTGTTAAGGGGTAAATATCGATGCGTGCGAAAACAGCAGGGGAGTAAGACCGCTGTTTTCCGGGAAACGTTACTTCATCAGGCTGCAGACGGCCTCCGCGTAAGCGGCAGGGTCATCCACCGGCAGGCCTTCAATGAGCTGTGCCTGTGCATACAGCAGAGCGCTGTACTTCTTGAGCTTGTCGGTGTCACCGGCCTCCTGTGCGGCCTTGAGCACGGCAAACACGGGGTGGTTGACATTCAGCTCCAGCACCTTGTCGCTCTTTACGCCCTCGCTGCCGGGCTGCTTGGACAGCACCTTTTCCATTTCGATGGACAGCGGGCCGTCGGCACTCAGACACACGGGGTGATCCTTCAGACGGGTGGAGACCTTGACCTCCTTCACCTTGCCGTCCAGAGCATCCTTCATAGTGTCGAACAGAGCCTTGTTCTCGGCGGTGGCATCCTCGGCGGCCTTCTTCTCTTCCTCGGTCTCAAGGCCCAGATCGCCGCTGTTGACATTCTTGAACTCCACAGTGCCGTCCTTGCCCTCGGCATCCTTGCGGGGATAGCTGCGCAGGATCTGCAGGCAGAACTCATCCACATCCTCGGTCAGCAGCAGGACGTCATAGCCCTTATCCATGACCAGCTCAGCGGCGGGCAGCTTTGCCAGACGGTCGGTAGAATCACCGGCAGCAAAGTAGATATACTTCTGCTCAGCAGGCATCTTGTCCACATACTCCTGCAGAGTGACCATCTTCTGCTCCTTGGCAGACCAGAACAGCAGCAGGTCGCGCAGCAGCTCGGCGTGCATGCCGTAGTCAGAGTAAGCACCGAACTTGATCTGACGGCCGAACTCTTTCCAGAATTCCTCGTACTTCTGGCGGTCGTTGGCCAGCATGGCGTGCAGCTCGTTCTTGATCTTCTTTTCCAGAGCGTTGTGGATCAGTTTGAGCTGGTTGTCCTTCTGCAGCATCTCGCGGCTGATATTCAGGCTCAGATCCTGACTGTCCACGATGCCCTTGACAAAGCTGAAGTAATCGGGCAGCAGGTCGGCGCACTTCTCCATGATGAGCACGCCGGATGCGTACAGGGCCAGACCCTTCTCGTAATCCTTGGTGTAGAAATCGTAGGGGCGGTGGCTGGGTACGAACAGCAGGGCGTTGTAGTTCGCAGTGCCCTCGGTGCGGCTGACGATGACACGGGCAGGGTCGGTATAATCGTTGAACTTCTCTTTATAGAAGCTGGCGTATTCTTCGTCGGTCACTTCGCTCTTCTGCTTTTTCCAGATGGGCACCATGCTGTTCAGGGTCTCCAGCTCGGTGTAGCTCTCCCACTCGGGCTTGTAATCCTCGGGCTTGGGGTCCGGTTCCGGCTTCTGGCGCTCGTGCTGGCGCTCCATCTGGATGGGGTAGCGCACATAGTCGCTGTACTTCTTGACGATGGCAACAATGCCGTATTCATCCAGGAAATTATCGTAGTGGTCGGTCTCGGTGTCCGGCTTGATGTGCAGGATGATCTGGGTGCCGGCGGTGTCCTTCTGGGCGGGGGTCATTTCGTAGCCGTCCACGCCGGAGGACTCCCACTGCCATGCTTCATCCGAGCCATAGGCCTTGGAAATGACCGTGACCTTGTCGGCAACCATGAAGGAGGAGTAGAAGCCCACGCCGAACTGACCGATGATGTCGATGTTCTCGTCCTTGTTGTCTTTCTTGAAGTCCAGAGAACCGGAGTGGGCGATGGTGCCCAGATTCTGTTCCAGTTCCTCTTTGGTCATGCCGATGCCGTTATCCTCGACGGTCAGGATACGGTTATCCTTGTCGCGGGTGATGAGGATGCGGAAATCGCCCTTGTTCATGCCCACGGAGGGATCGGTCAGACTCTTATAGTAGAGCTTATCAATGGCATCCGATGCGTTGGAGATCAGCTCCCGCAGGAAGATCTCCTTATTGGTGTAGATGGAGTTGATCATCATATCCATCAGTTTTTTGCTTTCAGCCTGAAATTCTTTCTTAGCCATAATGCAAGACCTCTTTTTATCTGTATTCAGTGCCGGGCACTCGGGAAGCTGGAACGCTTCGGAATGCTTAGCACTCATAACTTTCGAGTGCTAATATACACCGCTTCCCGGCAAAAATCAAGGGCTTTCATAAAAAGTTTAAAAATCGGAAGCGGCCTGCGGTCTGTGCAGACCTTTTGTGCCTGCCAATTAAAAAGGAACTGCCATTATAGATGACCGTGGTGCACACAAAGACGGGTTTAAAGCGTATTTCAAATGAAAGCGTTTTGTGCTATAATGAACCCCGAAGATCATTTCCAAAGGGGGAGTATCATGCAGCTGAAGCAGCTGGAACTGGAGGGCGGCGGAACGCTGACTGTTTATCTGCGGGATTCCTGCGAACGGATGCCGAAGGCCATCGACCGGCCTTTGGTGCTGGTGGTGCCCGGCGGCGGCTATACCCACGTCAGCGCCCGGGAGGGCGACCCGGTGGCACTGCAGTTTGCAGCAGCGGGATATCATGCCGCTGTGCTGGACTACGCCATCTGCGAACAGGCGAAGGACGGTCTGCCGCTGCGCCAGCTGGCACAGGCCATCGGCCTTGTGCGGCAGCACGCGGCCGGGTGGCATATTCTGCCGGAAAAGATCGCAGTGTGCGGCTTTTCGGCGGGCGGCCATCTGGCGCTTTCCGGTGCTGTGCTGGACATTCCCGGGGAGCGCGCCCAGCCCCGGCCCGATGCGGTGATCCTGGGCTATCCGGTGATCACGGCAGGGCAGTATGCCCACCGCGGCAGCTTTGTGCAGCTGGCGGGCAGCACCGACCCGGCGGCACAGCAGGCATTCGGTCTGGAGGATAAGATCACGCCGCAGACGCCGCCGGTGTTCGTGTGGGCCACCATGGAGGACGCTACCGTTCCGGTGGAAAACACGCTGATGCTGGTGAGCGCCCTGCACAGGGCAGGTGTGCCCTGCGAGGCGCATCTGTTTGAAAAGGGGGTGCACGGCACCAGCATCAGCACCGCAGAGGTGGATCAGCCCAGCCGCCACCGGCATCACTGGGTGGAACTGGCAGTGGAATGGTTGGGAGACACTTTTGAATGGTCGGTTGGATAAATCTGACATATTTGAACGAACCTACAAAAAATTTACAATTAAACTGTTGACTTGCATAAGGCTTTGACGTATACTGGTCAGCAGGGACAAACTTAAGGAGGAATACCTATGGTTATGGACCCGACCCTGCCGCGTGTTTCTGTGCGCGACCTGCTCATGCAGGCATTTCTTACCGGATGGGAGCTTTCGGACAAGACAGTTTCGCAGGACGAATACCTGCAAAGCTCCATTCAGGTGATCGAAATGCTGCAGGTGGAACCGGAAAACCTTTATGCCGAAGAAGGCCTTGGCCTGCCGGACGGCGAAGAGGTGGATCATCTGGACGATTGGCTGCGTGCCGACGGCCAGTGGCTGTACTACGGGGTGGAGGAAGAGAACTTCTTCCTGATCCAGTGGTATCCGGACGAAGCGGCTGCAAACGCAAAGCTGGCCCAGCTGGAAGAACTGGGCGACGGCAAGCAGTATCTGGTAGATTTTTCCCTCAAGCGGGAGAACCCTTCCAGCGCAGAAAACTTCGGCAATTCCAATCCGGTCCAGCTTCGTTCCTGAAAACATCACCTTAAAGCGAAAGGAAATTTTGCAGCATGCAGCTTTCTGAGATCGAGCGCGAACAGCTTTATGCCATCGTAGAAAAATACGATCATCACCCGGATGTACAGCGGATGCGGGAGTATATCCAGCACGGTTCTGTCACCACCTACCAGCATTGCAAGAATGTGGCGCTGGTGAGCTTCTGGCTCAACCGCCGTCTGCGTCTGCACGCCGACGAGACCTCGCTGGCGGTGGGGGCCCTGCTGCATGATTTTTATCTGTATGACTGGCATAACAAGGGCACCTTCCACGGCCTGCGCCGGTTGTTTGAGATGCACGGCTTCTCGCACCCGGGCTGTGCCTGCATCAATGCAGAGCGTGTGTTTGGCATCACCAAAAAGGAACAGAGCATCATTTCCAGCCACATGTGGCCGCTGACCTTCCGTCATGTACCCACCTGCCGTGAGGCCATTATCGTCTGTCTGGCAGATAAGTACTGTGCTGTGGTAGAGAGCATGTTCCGGCGCTCCCACGCCGGTGCTGTGGTAGACGGCAGCGTGGAAGTCGATGGCAAAGAGTGGTAAGTCTGCCTGCTGGTAAATAAGCGAAACAAAAAAGGACTCTGCATCGTCAAGGTGCAGAGTCCTTTTTTTGTATCTCACAGCTTTTTGTAGCCCTCCGGCTCATCCGCAGCGGCACGGCGCTCCATGAGGAAGGTGTCCAGCCAGCGGCCATGACAGTCCCGCGCAATGCGCTCGCGGCGGCCTACCAGACGGAAGCCACACTTGGTGTGCAGGGCACGGCTGGCAGCATTGTCCTGCAGCACGGTGGACTGCAGGGTCCAGTAGCCGGCCTCTTCGGCCTGACGGCACAGCTCGGCCAGCAGATGACGGCCCAGCCCATGGCCGCGGAACTGCTCCCCCACATAGATGCTCACCTCAGCTACGCCGCGGTAGCACCAGCGCGGGTCTACCCGGTGCAGTGCGGTCCACCCGGCAATGACATCATCCACCAGCAGCACCAGCCGACAGTCCTTTGTGTGGGAGGCATCCCACGCAGCGTACGGGGGGCAGGTGGTCTGAAAGGTGGCATGCTCTGTGGCGATGCCCTCTAAATAGATTCTGGAAACGGCGTCCCAGTCTTCCGGCTCCATGGGCCGGATCGTGATCTTGCTCATATGCAATTTCCCAGCGGACAGGCAGAAGCCTGCCCATACCCTCAACTCTCAAAAATGACCGATTTCAGTATAGCAGAATTTGCAGTGCGGTACAAGCGCCGCACTGCACAGAAATTTCTTTGACATCAGGCAGGTTTGTGATACAATAAAACATATAAACAAGGGCACGGCGCAGAGACCGCCGCTGCAGAACGGAGGACGTTGACACATGAAATGGATCAGAACGGCACTGTGTGCGCTGGGAATGCTGGCGTGCCTGTCACTTTCGGCTTTTGCAGCAGAGCTTGGAGAGCCGAACATCACAGAGCAGACCACGATGAAGGAGCTGCGTGAAAACCCCAGCATCAAGGGTTCGGGCTTTTACACCTACTGCAACGAGTGGATCGAGGGCAGCACAAAATACGACAACACGCCGATCAAGGGCTATGTGAGCTGGGCAGCCTCTGAGGATGCCGCCGAGGGCATGAACCTTGTGATCGAGAACTACAACAAGGGCGTGCAGGTCACATGGCAGGTGTATACACCGGAAGAGATCGAGGCAGACCCGGCGCTGGGCATGGTGCAGCTGTTTTATTTCCCGGCAAAAACGGAAAACGCCAAATATGTGGTCGTGGTGCCCGGCAACGGAGGCAACACCACGGCAGAGCTGAACGAGGGCGCATCCATCGCGAACCAGCTGCACGATCTGGGCTATGCGGTGTTCGTGCTGCGGTACCGTTCGTTCCTGAATGCTTCCGACAACGCGCCGCTGTACGACATTGCCAATGCCGTGAAGTATCTGACTAAAAATGCAGAGCAGTTCGGTGTCCAGCGCGAGAACTACGCCCTGATGGGCTTCTCGTCCGGCGGACACATCGTGGGACTGATCGGCTCGGACAACGAGCGGTTCGGCTACAAGGCCTTTGGCATTCCTCAGCCGGCAGCACTGCTGCTGGGTTATCCCATCAACGATTTCTATGAGGTGAAGCCGCTGTACCACATTGCCATCGACCCGCTCATGATCAGCTGGCGTTACTACTGGACCAACATCTCGGATGTGGTAAACAAGAATTACACCCCCACCTTCTTCTGGTACGGCAAAAACGATTATTACATGGAGTGCATGAACTACGAAAAGCAGGGCCCCCTGCTGGAAAAGACCCTGAAGGAGAGCGGTGCGACCTATCAGTGCGTGGTGTATGAGGACGCCCCGCACGCCATTGGCCCGGGCCGTCACACGGATGCGGACGGATGGATCAAGCTGGCTACTGAGTTCTGGGAGGAACAGTGTAAATAACCGACAGAAAAAGGGGATTGCTGTGAAAAAACGATTTCGTGCGGTGCTGCTGAGTCTGGGACTCCTGTTCCTGCTGGCACAGCCTGCATTTGCGGCAGAGCTGGGCGAGCCCAATATTACACCGCAGACTACCATGCGGGAATTGCGGGAAAACCCATCATTGAAAGCTTCCGGATACTATACTTACTGCAGGGAAATGCTGCCCATCGAAAGCAATTACTGGAACAATAAAACACTGGCCCAGTATGCAAAGCCGCAGCTGGTCTATGATTGCGCGGATGCGATGAACCTTGTGATCGAAAACTACAATAAGGGCGTACAGGTCACATGGCAGGTGTACACTCCGGAAGAAATTGCGGAAAATTCTTCTCTGGGCATGGTGCAGCTGTTTTATTACCCGGCGGAAGGACCCGGCGGGCGCTATGCGATAGTGTTGCCAGGCAACGGAAGCACCATCACCTCAGAAATGGAAGAGGGCGGCTCTGCTGCCAGCCAGCTGCATGCGATGGGTTATACCGTATTTGTGCTGCGGTATCGTTCTTTTCTGGACGCAACGGACAATGCGCCGCTGGACGATATTGGCCGTGCCGTGCAGTTCATCACGCAGAATGCAGAGCGGTTCGGCGTACAGGCAGAAGGGTATGCCATTACAGCGTTTTCCTCTGGCGGACAGCTGGCTGGACTGTTCTGCAACGAGGAGATCGGCTGGGGCAGATACAGTGTGCCAAAGCCCGGCGCCCTGCTTATGGCCTATCCGGTCATCAACTTCAACGAAATCAAGCTGCTGTATCATGTGCTGATGGATCCGGGCGAGTGCGGCTGGCGCTTTTACTGTTCCAGCGTAGCCGATGTGGTCCTTTTTATCGGCCAATATGGGCTTTTTTCTTGTTCCAGCGTAGCCGATGTGGTAACGGATGATTACCCGCCGGTGTACTTCTGGTATGGCAAAAATGATATCATCCTGCCGCTGATGGATCTGCGGAAGCAGGGCCCTGCCTTTGAAAAAGCTTTGCAGGCACATAGTGTGCCATACCTGATGCATGTGTATAAAAATGCAGGACACAGCATTGGCACAGGGTGTGGCACAGACGCCGAAGGCTGGCTGACGGAGGCAGCTGCGTTCTGGGAAGAACAGGTCGGATAAAAAGGAGGCGCGGCAATGAAACACAAACTCTGTACAGCTGCAGTGTGCATCGGGATGCTGCTGGCTCTGGCACTGCCCGCATGGGCGGCAGAATACGGTGAAGCCAATATTACCCCGCAGACCACGATGAATGAGCTGAGGGAAAATCCCAGCATCGTGGGCTCCGGCCTGTACACCTACTCGCGTGAGCAGGACTGCACCCTGAAACAAGCCTACTGGGGTACACAGGAGCTTGAAAAGTTCTCTAACCAGTGGACGGCACAGGATGCGGCAGAGGGCCTCAATCAGCTGATCCGGAATTATAATGCGGGCATCCAGATCACCTACCCGCTGTATACGGCAGAGGAAATCGCGCAGGACACCAGCCGGGACGTTGTGGAGCTGTACTATTTTCCGGCGCAGGGAGAAACGAAAAAACGGAAATATGCACTGGTGCTGGGTGGAAATGCCCTGATCACCAGCGCCGAGATCCGCGAGGGCATATCTACGGCGTGGCAGATGAACCAGAGGGGCTATACTACGTTCGTGCTGCGCTACCGTATCGGGATACGGGCAGGCGGCAACGCACCCATGGAAGATGTGGCGCGGGCAGTGCAGTATATCACCGCACATGCAGAGCAGTTTGATGTGCAGCCGGAGCAGTATGCGGTGATCGGATACTCTTCCGGCGGACAGATCACCGGTCTGTTCGGTACGGATGCAGTGGGATACCGGAACTACGGCTTGCCAAAGCCTGGTGCTCTGCTGCTGGGTTATCCGGTAAATACATTCCGGGAACTGAAACCGGGCTATCGGATTCTGCTGGATCCCGGTGTGCTTGCACAGCGGTATTACGATATGAATGTGTCGGACTATATAACGCAGGATTATCCACCGACCTTTTTCTGGTGTGGCAAAAATGACCTGACCCTTATGCTGATGGACTGGTACGCACAAATTCCGCAGCTTCAAAAAGCGATGGAGAAGAACGGCGTGCCCTATGTCAGCCATGTGTATGATAACGCGCCGCATTCGATTTCTACAGGACGCGGCACCGATGCAGAAGGCTGGCTGAACGAGGCTGTTGCATTCTGGGAAGAACAGACAAAATAAAAAACACGCAGATCCGGGCTTTGCAGCTGCACAGCCCGGATTTTGCAATGGGAGACGAAAATGGAATTTCTGGCATTTCTTTACACGGTGCTGCTGGTGGCCATCTGCCTGATGATGGCGCTGCTGCTCTACCGCTCGGCAAAGCCGACGGCCAGCCGGGACGATACGGAACTGAAGGAATGGCTGCGCCAGCAGCTGGATGCGCAGAACCGTCAGATGGAAGCGAAGCTGGCAGAGATGTCTCAGCAAAACCTTGTCGCCATGGGGCAGATCAGCGAGACGCTGCAGGCTTCGGTGCAGAGTATGAGCACCGCCCTTGCTGCCGGGCAGGGCAGTCAGCAGCAGACCATGGAGCAGCGGCTGCAGGGGCTGGAAGCCTCTAATTTCCGTAAGCTGGAAGAGATGCGCCGCACCCTTGCCGAGGGCCTGACCACCTTGCAGACCCAGAACGCCCAGAAGCTGGACGAGATTCGGCATACCGTGGACGAGCAGCTGCAGGATGCCCTGCAAAAGCGGGTGACTGAGAGCTTCAAAGCGGTCAATGACCAGCTGGAACAGGTATATAAGGGTCTTGGCGAGATGCAGAACCTTGCCGCCGATGTGGGCGGGCTGAAACAGGTGCTTTCCGGCGTGAAGACCCGAGGCATTCTGGGCGAGATCCAACTGGGTGCAATCCTGGAAGAGATCCTTGCCCCGGAACAGTACGACACCAATGTGGCCACCATCCCGGGCAGTACCCAGCGGGTGGAATATGCCATCCGGATGCCCGGCGCGGACGGCGGCACGGTGTGGCTGCCCATCGATTCCAAGTTCCCGGGCGATACCTATGCCCATCTGCAGGACGCGCAGGCTTCCGGCGACGCACAGGCCGTGGAGAACGCCCGCCACGCACTGGAGCTGGTGCTGCGCAGCGAGGCCAAGGACATCCGGGAAAAATATGTGGAGCCGCCCTATACCACGGCCTTCGGCATCCTGTTCCTGCCGTTTGAAGGCCTGTATGCCGAGGTGGTGAACGCCGGTCTGCTGGAAGTGCTGCAGCGGGACTATCAGGTGAACATCGCGGGCCCCAGCACCATGGCGGCGCTGCTCAACAGTCTGCAGATGGGCTTCAAGACCCTTGCCATCCAGAAGCGTTCCGGCGAGGTGTGGCAGCTGCTGGGTGCGGTAAAGACCGAATTTGACAAGTTCGGGCAGGGACTTTCCAAGATGCAGCAGCGTCTGCGCCAGACCGACGAAGAGCTGGATAACCTCATCGGGGTGCGCAGCCGTGCCATCAGCCGCAAGCTGCGGGCGGTGCAGACCATGGACGAGGGCACTGCCGCCGCGCTGCTGGAGCTGGACAACGAGCCGGGCAGACCGGTGGCGGCACGTCTGCCGGAGAATGGGGAAGAGCTCTGATGCGCAGAATATTCCCGCGTTATCCCTTGCGATTTTTCTGACGATGTGGTATGATAGGAACTGTTCTCAGAAACAACCGCCGCAAAAACGCGGCACTGCATAAAAATATAAATAAGGAGACCGAGCATTATGAGCGTAAACAAGATCAGTGAAGCCATTCTGGGCGTTGGTGTGGATGATACCACCATCGACCTGTTCGAGAGCCAGTATCCGGTGCCCACCGGCGTCAGCTATAATTCCTATGTCATTCTGGACGAGAAGACCGCCGTTCTGGATACGGTGGATGCCCGCGCCACCGAGCCGTGGCTGGAAAACCTGACCGAAGCTCTGGCAGGCCGTAAGCCGGATTATCTGGTGGTCTCCCACATGGAGCCGGACCACGGCGCAAATATTGCAAAGCTGGCGGCACTCTATCCGGAGATGCAGGTGGTGGGCAACGCCAAGACTTTCCTGTATATGGATCAGTTCTTTGGTGCTGGTGCTGTGGCAAAGGAGCGCCGCGTGGTGGTGAAGGACGGCGAGAGCCTGAGCCTTGGCACCCACACCCTGACCTTTGTCTTTGCTCCCATGGTGCACTGGCCGGAGGTCATGGTCAGCTATGAGAGCAGCGAGAAGGTGCTGTTCTCCGCTGATGGCTTTGGCCGCTTTGGCGCTGTGGCAAAGTTTGACGAAAAGGCCGACTGGGCCAGCGAAGCCCGCCGCTACTACCTGAACATCGTAGGCAAGTACGGCCCGCAGGTACAGGCGCTGCTGAAAAAGGCAGCGGCGCTGGATATTCGGACCATCTGCCCGCTGCACGGTCCGGTGCTGACCGGCGATCTGGGCAAGTACCTGAATTACTATGACATCTGGTCCAGCTACAAGCCTGAGGAACCGGAAAAGATCCTTGTGGCAAGTGCTTCCATCCACGGCCACACCCGTGCAGCAGCCCACCTCATGGCAGAAAAGCTGCGTGCAAAGGGCGCAAAGGTAGTGGAGATGGACCTGACCCGCACCGATGTGTCCTATGCCGTTACAGAAGCCTTCCGCTGCGGAAAGATCGTGCTGGCCTGCGCCACCTATGACGGCTTCCTCTTCCCGCCGATGGAGAATCTGCTGACCCACCTCAAGACCAAGAGCTTCCAGAACCGCACGGTCGGCCTGATGGAGAATGGCACCTGGGCACCCATGGCCGCCAAGCTCATGCGCGCCGAGCTGGAAGGCATGAAGAACATCACGGTCTGTGAGAATGTGATTACCATTCGTTCTGCCGCCAATGCCGCTGCAGAAGCCCAGATGGATGCTCTGGCTGCGGAGATCACGGAAAAGTAAACAGAATGGTCTGTACAGGGCCGCTGCCTGCCGAAAAGCCTCGGCGGGCGGCGGCCTTTTTGCAGCCATTGAACAGACGAAAGAAGTCTGATATAATATAATTAAAAATTTGGGTCAGAGGAAATTGCGGATGTTAAAAACAATAAAGCAGAATATACTGCAATGGTGGAATGAACTAGATAAAAAATATTTTTTGGGAATGCTGCTTTTTTCATCCTTTGTGTTTTTTCCGCTTGTCAGCCAGCGTTTGACAAATGCTTATGACGGAATGTGGACAACGGCGGAATACTGGGCAGGCGGGTGGGAGTTTTCCAACGGACGATGGCTTTGGCCAGTGTTCAGCTTTTTACGGTTTAGCCTGCAGCTGGAACCCATCAACGCAGTGGTGTGTCTGATGCTGGTTTCTCTTGGAGTCACCAGACTTCATATGCTCTTCAAACCGGCATGGATGAGAACATCCTGCATTGACTGGCTCGCAGGATTATGCTATTTGGCTAATACCGTGATCGGTTGTTACCTCTCGTTTGCACATCAATCGGTCGAGTTTGGTTTGGCATTTTATTTGTCGGTGCTGGCAGCGGTCTGTGTGATCAGAAGCCGCAGTATTGCGGCAGGCGTTGCGCAGGGAGCATTTTTACTTGCGTTGAGTCTTGGACTCTATCAGACAGACCTTGCTTGCTTCTGCATGGTGCTGCTGGCGTGGTTTCTGGTACTGTTGTTCCGAGGTGAAGAAGGGATAAAGCTCCGGTGCTATATCGCAAAATGTCTGGGCAGTGCGGTGTGCGGCGCGGCGCTGTACTGGGGAATATTGCAGATTATTCTGAAGATTTCAGGCGTTGCAATGACGAATTATCAGGGCGGAGCAGATATTTCAGTGTCTGGAATCCTGAAAAATCTTCCTTCCAGCGTTGCAAAGTGCTATGAGCTTTTTTATCGGTATTTCTTTGGCACCCTTGTAAAACACAATATGCTGCAGGAAACTGCAGTTGTATTTGTTTTGATTTTTTGTGTGGTGGGTGCCGCGCTTGCGTGCAGACTGGTTCGGCTCATACGCCGGAAAGATTGGGAAAACACTTTCTATGGCACAGCAGCGCTGCTGGTGCTGCCCATGATGTGCACGGTATTTATGGTGGCAACCTCGCAGGCGTCGTTTTATATTCCCATGTCCGGAGGTCTGGCCTTGTTCCTGCCGGTCTGTTTCTGGCTATTGGACAGCAGCCGGGAGGGAGAAACAGCCTGTGATGCGTTCCGCAAATGCTGGAATAAAGCAGAAAAAGCACTGATCCTGCTGACGGCGGCTGCTGTCGTTTACGGGAGCGTATTCATGTCGGCGGTCGATCAGCAGGCGATGTATGAGGGCAGGCAGGCAACGAAAGAACTCTCTGACCTGATTGCACAGACGCTGGTGAGCGAAGGATATTACGATAACGAGATCCCGGTGATGCTTGTGGGAAATGCAAGCAGCAGCCCGTTGTTCCGCACCCATGAGCTATACCACACGGCAAACCCGTATGCGAGAGTGGGACTGTTTATGGCAGAGACGGCGGGTACGATCCGTTTTTCCTGGGATGCAGCTTTCCGCGATTATACGCCGATCTGGCTGAATCTGTGTGATGACGAAACTTATCAGAAACTTCTTGAAACGGAGGAGATCGCAGAGATGCCGACATTCCCGCAGGAAGGTTCCATCCGGAAAATGGATGGTGTGCTTGTGATAAAGGTCTCAGAAGAATATCATCTGGATGCTGACTGGAAAAATAAAATGATGAGCGGCGAATATGACTAATCCTGTTTGGGCGGAAATGATACAACCCCTTGCAAACTTTCGCGAAATGTGGTAGTATACATACGGTTATGAACCTGAATACTCCCAAACGCAGCGACGGAGAGAGTAGGTCTGTACCGCACGGCAAAGAGAGAAGCTTCACCGGCTGAAAGGGCTTCCGTGTGCGGGCTGGCTGAAGTTCGCTCCTGAGCGGTCTGTGCGAAAGGCGGAAGCTCACTAGCACAGAACGGTTGCGCCCCGTTACGGCGTTCTGAGAGCCGCCCGGCATCTGTGCACGGGTGGAAACCGGGTGGTACCGCGGAGCAGAAGAATTACAGCTTCGTCCCTTTTGCCTGAGAAATCGGGCAGGGGACGGAGCTTTTTTGTTGCACTCCGCTCATCAACACGAAGAATAAAGGAGAGAACATCCATGCAAGCAATGATCGACGAGCTGGCAAAACAGGCCGCTGAAAGCCTTGGTCAGGTGTCCGGCAAGGAAACGCTGGCCTCCTTCTGGCAGGAGTACCTCAGCAAAAACGGCAAGATCCCTGCTCTGATGAAGAACCTGCGCACCGTTGCGCCGGAAGAGCGTCCTGCCATGGGCAAGATCATCAACGAACTCAAGGCAAAGGTGCAGGCAGACTATGACGCTGCCGCAGAACAGGTGAAGCAGGCAGAGCTTGCTGCCCGCAATGCCGCTGAGACGGTGGATATCACGCTGCCCGCCAAGACCCGCCCCATGGGCGGCCTGCACCCGCTGACCCTGATCACCAACCAGATCATCGACGTGTTCTCCGGCATGGGCTTTTCGGTGGGCACCTTCCCGGAGATCGAGGACGATGACCACAACTTTACCCGTCTGAACGTGCCCAAGGATCACCCGGCACGCGACATGCAGGACACCTTCTACCTGTCGGAGGAGTTCCTGCTGCGTACCCAGACCTCCGGCGGTCAGATCCGCACCATGGACGTTCAGAAGCCGCCCATCAAGATCCTGATGCCCGGCCGTGTGTTCCGTTCCGACTCGGACGCTACCCACAGCCCCATGTTCCACCAGATGGAAGGTCTGGTGGTGGATAAGGGCATCACGCTGGGCGACCTGCAGGGCGCACTGAACACCTTCGTGCAGAAGCTGTTCGGTGCCGACACCCGCACCCGCCTGCGTCCTTCTTACTTCCCGTTCACCGAGCCCAGCGTGGAGGTGGACGTGAGCTGCTTCGAGTGCCACGGCAAGGGCTGCCCGCTGTGCAAGCACACCGGCTGGATCGAGGTGCTGGGCGGCGGCGTTGTCAACCGCAAGGTGCTGGAGAACTGCGGCATCGACCCGGACGAGTATTCCGGTTTCGCCTTCGGCATCGGCATCGAGCGTATCGCCATGCTGAAGTATGGCATCAACAACATCGGCCTGATGTTCGAGAACAACCTGCAGTTCCTCAAGCAGTTTCACGAATAAGAGGGGAGAGAAGAGACAATGAAAGTACCTTTCAGCTGGTTAAAAGAATTTGTAGATATCGACGTTACTGCGCAGGAACTGGAGGAAAAGCTCTTCTCCTGCGGCTTTGAGGTCGAAGAGCTGATCCCGCTGGATGCCGGCATCAGCAAGGTGGTCGTCGGCAAGATCGTGGAGATGGAAAAGCAGGAGGGCACCCACCTGACCAAGTGTGTGGTGGACTGCGGCGACTACGGCCACGACATCCGCATCAGCACCGGTGCCGCCAACATGAAGCTGGGCGACTGCGTGCCCGCTGCTCTGGATGGCTCCACCCTGCCCGGCGGCATCAAGATCAAGGCCCGCAAGATGCAGGGCGTGGAGTCCAACGGTATGCTGTGCTCTGGCGAAGAGCTGGGCCTGAACGACGACCTGTTCCCGGGCTCTGAGGTCTACGGCCTGCTCATCCTGCCCGAGGACTCTGTCCCCGGCACCGACATTGCCCCCGTGGTGGGTCTGGATGACTATATCTTTGATATCTCCATCACCGCAAACCGTCCGGACTGCCAGTCCGTTCTGGGCATCGCCCGCGAGGTGGCTGCCGTTCTGGGTAAGCCCCTGCACATGCCCGCCATGGACTACAAGACTGTCTGCGAGCCGGATGCGCCCATCACCGTCAAGGTGGAGGCACCGGACCTGTGCCCCCGCTACATGGCACACTATGTGCGCAACATCCGCATGGGCGAGTCTCCCCGCTGGATGAAGCGCCATCTGGCTCTGTGCGGCCTGCGCTCCATCAGCAACGTGGTGGATATCACCAACCACACCCTGCTGGAAATGGGTCAGCCCATGCATGCCTTTGACCTGAACAAGGTCGCCGGCCGCACCATCGATGTGCGCCGTGCCTATGAGGGTGAGAAGATCGTCACACTGGACGAGAAGGAATTTACCCTGAACCCCAACAATCTGGTCATCTGCGATGCCGAAAAGCCGGTGGCACTTGCCGGCATCATGGGCGGCTCAAACTCCGGCATGGATGAGAACACCACCAGCCTGCTGTTTGAGTGCGCCACCTTCGCCCGCGACTGCGTGCGTAAGACCAGCCGCGCTCTGGGCCAGAACAGCGACTCCTCCGCCCGCTACGAGAAGGGTGTGGACCGCCACTCTCCCGAACTGGGCCTTGCCCGTGCCCTGCACCTGATCCAGGAGCTGGACTGCGGCGACATCACCACGCTGGAATATGACCTGACCGATGGCCGCCCGATGGAGCGCAAGCACATCGTTACCACTCCGGCTAAGATCTGCGGCGTGCTGGGTATCACCGTGCCGGATCAGACCATGATCGACATTCTGCAGCGTCTGGAGTTCACGGTGGATGTACAGGCCGATGGCAGCTGGGACGTGTCCGCACCCCTGTACCGCGAGGACGTGGAGAGCTTCCCGGATCTGGCCGAGGAGGTCATCCGTGAGTACGGCTACGACCACATCGTGCCCACCTTCCTGAACACTGCCTCCGTTACCAACGGCGGTCTGAACTACGACCAGAAGCAGCAGCTCAAGACCAAGCGTCTGCTGGCTGCGCAGGGCTTCTATGAGGCCTCCACACTGGCCTTCTACTCCAACGCAGAACTGGATATGCTGCACATCCCGGCGGACGATGCTGCCCGCAAGGCCATCCGCATCCTGAACCCCATCAGTGAGAATCTGTCCATCATGCGTACCCTGCTGGCTCCCTCCATGATGAATGTCATTGTGGACAATCTCAAGAAGGGCAACACGGAAGGCCGTCTGTTCGAGATGGCACCGGTGTATCTTGCCAAGGAACTGCCCATCAATGAGCATCCGCACGAGCGCCAGACCCTGTGCATCGGCGCATTCGGCCCTGAAGAAGATTTCTTCACCGTCAAGGGTGCACTGGAAGCACTGGCAGCCGGCTTTGGCCTGAGCTTTGACTACAAGCGCGAGACCACCCCGTGGCTGCACCCCGGCATCAGTGCCGCTGTTTACTGCGGCGACAAGCGTCTGGGCGTGTTCGGCAAGTTGTCCAACGAGATCAACGGCGAGCTGGAAATTGCAAAGGATCAGAAGGATAGCCAGAATATTTATCTGGGCGAGCTGGATTATGAGGCTCTGATGTCCTGCGTGGACGGCGAGCTGCGCTATCAGCCGCTCAGCCCCTATGCTGCTGTCAAGCGTGATCTGGCACTGGTCTGCGATGAAAAGACCACCTGCGGCGAGATCGAAGAGACCATCAAGAAGGCCAGCCCGCTGGTGGGTGAGATCAAGCTGTTCGATATCTATCGCGGCGCAAATCTGGGCGAGGGCAAGAAGAGCATGGCATTCACCCTGTCTCTGTCTGACCCGAAGAAGGAAGTTTCCGCTGAGGAAGTGGAGCGTGTGGTCAAGAAGATCCTCGGCAACCTGAAGTTCAAGCTTGGCATCGAGATCCGCTAACTTTATTATATAAGTAATATAAGGCCGTCTGTGCAGGAATGTGCAGGCGGCTTTTTTGCGTAAAAAGAGAACGTTGAATACAAGAAAATGAACGTTTTTCAGCAGCACAAGAAAAAAATGAAAAAAGTTGTCAAAAAGTGTTGACAAGGGCAGCAGGGTGTGGTATTATACTTGAGCGCCAAGCGCTGAGGCAAAAGAATGACTTCCGAA
>OAVJ01000095.1_pt1 | contig 78085 bp, 80 predicted proteins | sample 1516901 | NCBI WGS metagenome assembly OAVJ01 (sample SAMEA2580073, study PRJEB22360) | human gut metagenome | biome: human gut; feature: human-associated habitat; material: faeces | place: Denmark | collected 2008/2010 | reverse complement strand
CCGGCACGGCACAATCGGGTAGGCGAATCTGGAGAAAATACCGTGCGGTTTGCGCCTACCGCAATGTGCCGCCGGACAGCTAGAATATCTGGCATTTTAAAATTTCATCTGGCGTATATGTCGTAGGAAGCACCATACCTCTCTTATAGTGCGGAACAATCCTGGAAAAATCCATTTCTGTGATGCCTTTTTCAACAAGGTAATTCAGGAACTGACGGATACGTGCATAGGCATCCTTGTTGGAGAATGTAAGCAAGGCTTTTGATACAATGCCAGTGTTTAATTGCGAAAGATCAGAACAACCTGCATTTTCCACAAAGCACAAAAAAGATATACAGGTTCTTTCTTTTGAGCAGATCGTAGCCGGTTTATTGCCATTATCTATGCCTTCTTGAAGATACCCAGTCAAAGTGTCTGCAAACACCAAAGGGATCTGCTCGTTATAATCCCATGATGGCACCTGTAAGGTTTTCTGTCAATGTAGTTATCTAGCCTTCGTACTGCACAGGAATAGGCTACAAAGGTAGTTTTGCTAACATTTGAATCAGCAAGAAATGCTTTGCCTAATTCATGCGTGTATATGTCCGTTCCATGATGATTCAGAAAAATGTGAATGCGCTTGTAGGTTCGTCGATATACGGTCAATGTTGAATCCATATATTTCTGAGATTTTAGTTGCTCCAGAACTGCTTTCATCAGTTCATCGAATGGTAAGATTGTATTTCCCATATAAATCCTCCTTTATAATGAGATGAATAGGTAACATCTTCATTGTAAAAGAGCACTATCGTTATTCAAGAAATATGCTGTAAAAAACAACATTTATGCCACGTGGAAACATGCTTCTGGAATAACAATATTTCTGGGATAATGGACCTTATTCCAGTTCTCGAATAAGGTCCATGCCCGCAGACGCTTTGATGAAGCACTTGCCATGATTCCAAAAGAAGGCCAGAAAGAGTCCGCTTCATTCCTGATCATAAAGCAGATCCAGGCGATCTACCGGGAGGAAGGGAAACTCAAAGAACTTTCATCAGAAGAAAGACTCGTTCAGCGTCAGGTGGTTGTAAAACCACTGGTAGATGCTTTGTTTGTGTACCTGAAACAACACGAAAGTGAAGTCGGTACGGAAAAACTGAGGGAAGCTTTCACGTATGCATTAAATCAGGAAAAATACCTTCGGGTTTTCCTGACCGACGGGGATGTTCCGATGGACAACAACGCATCAGAGCGTGCGATCCGCGGATTCTGTGTCGGCAAGAAAAACTGGCAGATGATCGATACCATCAATGGTGCAAAATCATCCGCTATCATTTACAGCATTGCAGAAACAGCAAAAGCGAACCATTTAAAGCCATATGAGTACTTTGAATATCTTCTGGCAGAGATTCCGAAACACCTGGATGATACAGACCGATCCTTTTTAGATGATCTGGTTCCATGGTCAGAAAAGCTGCCGGAGAGTATTCGAAAACCAAAGAAGAGCAATTAAGCCAAGCCGCAAAAGTGGCTTTTGACTGGTTCAGTACTCGCTATGGAGCGTTTACGATATATAGTAGTAAGAAAATCTTTATTTCGGCTCTTATTTTTGTTTCAACAAAGCTCCAAATACAGCAATATCCTCATCACGGATAATCTTTATATTATTGACGCTACCTTCGATAAAGTTAATATCGTAGCCTAAGTTAAACATCAGCATTGCGCAGCAGCTCTCTGTCAATGCGTGGTGCTGCTGTTTAGCATCATCAAATACTGATTTGATTACGTCAAATCGATAAGCTTCCGGGGACTGAAGATCCACGACATCCTCGCGGTTGATATACTCAGCTTTTCCAGCCTTGTAACTGAACTGTACATAGTCCTTCATGGACTGGCAGATATTCGCCTTACTGTTCTCGTAGCATGCCTGGAGAAGCTTGGATATCATCTCGACATTAACCATGGGGCGGGTGGATTCCTGGAAGATGATGATATCGTTATCTCCGTATTTATCCTTCACATAATCAAGACCGTTTTCCACGGATAAAATACCGCTGGCAGCAGCGGGGATTAAACCTCTGAGTTTGGTAATACCAAACTGCTCTGCATAAGCAGTCACAATGTTCTTCCAACCTTTCAGACACACGACATAGAGGTCATCAATTGCAGGGTGGCGCTGATATGCTTCTAGGCAATACACGATAACCGGCTTACCATTGATGTCAATGAACTGGTTAGGTATGTTCTTGTGGTTGCATATTGATTTGCCACCGGCAAGGATAATGGCAACAGTCTTATTCCTTTTGTCGGAAGTAATGGTTGTGTATGTTGTGGTCAAAGTAGCAGGAGGGGTAGTAATACCCATCAAAGCTTCGACGGTAGTGTCAAGCACCTCTGCGAATTTGGTAAGTCTTTTCTGGGTCACATCATTTTCACCAGACTCGATCTTGGCGATTGTTGACCTGGTCTTATATCCCATTGCATCTGCCAAATCCTGCTGCGACATATTTAACTCGAATCTTCTTTTCTTTATATTTGCTCCAACTGACATTTTCATTCTTCCTTTCTTATCTATCTTCTCCGCGTCTCGTGTGAAACTCAAAATCACCTATATTGATATTATAAATCAACAAAGCGTGATTTTCAAGAGAAAAATGTGAATTTTTCTACAGGAAATTGTAAACAAAAGTGATTTGAGATTGACAAATTACCCACCAACACTTATAATAATAGTTGTCATCACGTGTTTTAGTGATTCGTGTTGATTTAGAAGAGCGATGGGGTGTTGGCGATTGAAGATTTACATAGTCCGTCATGGAGAAACCAACGGTAACCTCCGAGGTGCTCTGCAAGGATGGATGGACGAACTATTGAATGAAAAGGGCAGAGAACTTGCCATAATCACAGCCCGGGCACTTTCCGATATCAAGTTCGATGTGGCTATATCAAGTCCATTGTCCAGGGCCTATGAAACGGCAGAGATTATTCTAAGAAAGAATAAGAAGGACATACCTCCAATCCAGACGGATGACCGGCTGAAGGAGATGTTCTTTGGAGAATAGGAAGGATTGGGACTTACCAAGGAGAACTTTGAAATACCATCAGAGCATTTCAATGACTTCTATGACAATCCATTCGCTTTTCAAAACAGTGTAAGCGGGGAGTCAATTCAGCAGGTATGTGCCCGAACCGGAGAGTTCTATCAAGAACTGATAAAGAGGTACTGTTATGAGACAATTCTTCTCACGACTCATGGATTTGCTTTAAGAGCAATGCTACAGCAGGTCTATGAAACTGAAAACAAGGAAGACTTCTAGCATGGCAAGGTTCCTGACAATTGTGCTGTGAACATTATCGAAGTCAAGGACGGAAAGGGCGTCCTGGTTGGAGATGATGTCATCTACTATAATCCAAGCCTCTGTGTGAATCCTTATAAGCCGGTGTAGAGAAATGAGCAGGTAATGCAGGTAAAAGGCAGAAGTAGGAAAAGAAGATAAAACCGAGGAGAATGAAATGAACATAGGAGTAATACTAGCCGGTGGAACCGGAACGAGAGTGGGTGCAGGAGTTCCCAAACAATTCATCAAAGTCCAGGGAAAACCTATTCTTGCATATACACTTGAGATATTCCAGAATGACGATAACATCGATGCTATCGAAGTGGTCTGTCACAAGGACTGGGTCGATGAGGTCGAGGATATCTGCCACAAGTACAGGATAGATAAAAAGAAGTGGACTTGTACCGGAGGGACAACCTTCCAGGAATCCACAATGAATGGAATCTTTAATCTGAAGGGCAAAATATCCAAGGACGATATTGTGGTAATCTCCTTTGGTGTAGCACCAATGACACCTCAGGAAGACATCGACGATTCCATTCGTGTATGTAAGAAACATGGAAATGCCATCGCATCAGCTGATATAGACTTGTGCACATGCATCAAAGATGACGAGTATTCTACAACCCAGAATATAATCCGTGAGACCTTGAAAGGATTTGCAAATCCGTGGACCTTCAAGTTCGGAGAGTTGTGTGATGCTTATGAGGAAGCAGTGAGGAGAGACATCCTCAATGACCTTGAGCCGCATACTACATCCCTTTATATGGCTCTTGGAAAAAGACTGTGGTTTTCTCAGTGCACATCACCACAGTGCAAGATAACAAGTAAACAAGATATAGATGTGTTTGAAGGCAGCTTGTTGTTGAAGAGATTCAGAGAGGAAAAGAAGAAATGATTACCTACAAAGAGTTTGAAGTTATAAGAACCCTGCTTAGAGCAGAAGAAACACCAGAGAATATCGCCAACTACGTATACTCCAATAAGCATTATTATGTGTTCAAATCCGAGGATGAGGTGGCTGAACTTGCCGCCAGCCTGGAAAAGAAGGGCTACCTGAAGGATGGAAAAGTAACCGAATCCGCTATGGAGGAACTGGAGCCACTGAAGGTCAACAACGCTGTCATTCTTGCAGCCGGTGGTTCCGACATTTCTGCCAAATCTGTATACAACATGCCTAAGGGCCTGTTCATGAAGAATGGTGAGACACTGATTGAGCGTCAGATTCGTCAGTTGAAGGAAGCGGGAATCAACGACATCACCGTGGTTATCGGTTACAAGCAGGAGCTTTATTTCTTCCTGGTGGACAAGTGGGGCGTGAACATCGAAATCAACCCTGACCTAAAGAAGAACAACATCTACTCCCTTTACATTGCTAAGGACTTCCTTGGTTCTACATATATTCTGAACTGCGACAATTACTTTGAAGAGAACCCGTTCTCTCAGTATGAATATAATTCTTTCCATGCCACTGTATATAAGGAAGATGCCCACAACGAGCTGGTAGTGAAGAAGAACCAGTCCGGCAGAATCCTCGATATTTATAGCTGCGCCAAGAGTGGCGAGTGCATCTATGGACATGCTTATCTGGACGCTGAGCTGAGCAGAAGACTGGTTAATTTCATGGATGAGGAAATTGATGACTTCCGCGTATCCGCCCTGTTCTGGGAAGAATTCATCAACCGCCATATTGATGACCTTGACATGTATGTCCGTGAATATTCTGCCGACTTCCTGTTTGAGTTTGATTCCATTCAGGAAATCCAGAACATCGACGGTCTGTTCCTCGGTAATGTTTCCGGCTGGATCAACGAGAAGATTTGCTCCGTTCTTAACTGTACCGAAGATGAAATCAGCGACATCAATGTTCTGCAGAAGGGACTTTCCAACATTCTCTTCACATTTGCTGTCCGTGGAGAACGTTATATCTTCCGCTATCCGGGAGACAGCACACATTTCTTCATCTACAGAAAGAATGAATGTGTAGCAAATAGACTTGCAGCCAAAGCCCATGTTGATGATACATACATCTACATCGACGAGCAGGGTGCCAAGATTTCCAAGTTCCGTGAGAACTGCATCGACCTGCACGGCAAGTACTATGAAGACGTTGAAATCATGAAAAGGGTTGCCAGAAAGATTCGTGCATTCCATGATGAAGGATATGACCTTCCTGATTGGAAAGAGTACAACTATGATCCGATCTGGCAGTGTGAGCGTCTCTTCAAGGAAGCATCCAAGATGAAGGGTGACCTGTTCAAAATCTTTGAGAAGGAATGGATCATGCTCCGTAAGCTGCAGAAGTATGCGGATATGGACGGGGTCAAACACACCATGTGCCACAACGATATCAACATCGACAATGTGCTCATGACTGAAGATACTCTCGACATCATCGACTACGAGTTTGCAGGATATAATGACCCTGGCTATGACTTTGGTCGTGTAATTGCCGGACTTGATTATGAGGTAGATGAACCAAAGATTAAGGACATTCTGGAAGCGTACTTCGGACGTCCTGCAACTGAGAAGGAACATCTGCACTGGATGGCTTATTCTGCAATCCATAACTGGTATTATGTAGGCTGGGCTCTTTATAAGGAGAGCATCAATGAAAGCAGCCGTGACTGGATGGTATTCTTCTATAAGCAGGCTAAGAAACTTGCTTCCTGGTGCTTGCCGCAGTACGAGGCTATTTACGGTCCGATGGAAGACCCGAAGGCAGCTTGTATAAGAAAAAAATTATGTTAAGCTATTATAAACAAAAGGAAAATAGGGAAAAATGCAGTGAAGTCGGTGCGGAAAAACTGGCAGATGATCTGGTTCCATGGTCAGAAAAGCTGCCGGAGAGTATTCGAAAACCAAAGAAGAGCAATTAAGATTTGCATTTCCTAGCTATCATTACGAAGGGAATTTCTCTGGAAAACAAGTCGTCGAATTAAAAGGCGCTTACTATGAATTAGCTTCATGGCTGAACTGTAACTACGTCTATGGAATTCAAGTATTTCATCATCTATTATTCATTGCCTTTTATATTATTTTCCTCCTTCTCATTGTCAGGCAGCAAATTATCCTTCCCGCCGACTGTAAACTTTCCGCAAATTAAATTCGGCAGTGTTTCCATACTGTCTCTCTCAACCAAGCCTGCCAGTCAGGTTTGTGCAGGGTCATGCCCTTGTTTCAAAAGCAGCAATGTTGCCTCTCAAACAAGGCTGCGACAACGTGCCGCCAAGCCGGGAGAAAAGCGCGGTAAATCCCGGCACGGCACAATCGGGTAGGCGAATCTGGAGAAAATACCGTGCGGTTTGCGCTTACCGCAATGTACCGCCGGACATTACTATCATATCAGTACGATCATTAAAGCTTTCTATGATTTTAGCTATTGATTTTGAAACTCCTTTTTCAACATAGTTCATTGGCTTTTTAACTTCAACAGATTTTGCAAATGCTACAATTTCATATCGAATGCCTTCACCATCAAGTTGATAAAAGAATCTTTGATTGTCTTCGGCGTTTTCATAACGAACCTCAAAATAATCTGTTTTCCACCAAGGTGCTGGAACATAGATATAGCCTTTCGTTCCCGTAACAATCAACTCACCCTCAGATTTTGCAGCTTTTGCTACTTTGATTGAAGCTACTGCATCACCATAGGTAAAATCAATTTTTGTAAAGGCATCCATATTGGCAGCTTCATCCAAAAATTTCGTAGTTATTACTTTTTTCCTGTACTCCGTTCCAAGTATTTGAAAAACGGGCAACAATGCTGCAGGAGCCCAGCCGCACATACTATTCCATTTCTGGGTTAAATCTGTTCCAGCAATTGAAATACCATCTCGCAGACTAGTACAAACAGCATCAACCGATACAACCTTACCAATTTTTCCAGTCTTAGCTAGAAGGACTAACCGTTCGTATGCCGTTGAGTATGCCGTCTTAATAGCATCCATAAGAACCAGCCCATGTTCTTCAGCAATCGAATATAGTTCTTCACAATCCGCTTCTTTTAAAGCAATTGGTGATTCACACAAAACATGCTTTCCCGCCAAAAGAGCTTTTTTTGTATCAATATAATGTTTCTCTGGTTTGGAAACAATATACACGGCATCCACTTTTTCAAGAAGTTCATCATAGTTTTCGGTATAGAACATCCCATCAAACTCAGATTCTTCACTCTTCTGAAATGCACATACACCAATTACATCAACGCCGTTTACATATTTAGACTCTGCTACAAACTTTGTTCTGAAAGCAGCTTTTCCAACAATTCCCATACGAAGTTTACATTGTTTACTCCGTACTTCAGAACTAGAGATTCCCTCCGTTCTCGGAAGATACACCACCTTACAATATTCATTCAGATAATCAAATTTTCCAGCCCAATCAGAACCCACCGTGAAAATATCCACATCGTACCTACGAATATCATCAATTTTCTGACCCTCGTATTCTTCCACGATGATCTTATCCGCAAGTCCTGTGGCACGTACAGCCTCAATACGCTCCATCAAGGACTGCTGTACATTGATTTTTCCACGGGTTTTATCAAAATCATCTGTCGTGACACCCACGATCAGATAATCACCCAATGCTTTTGCGCGCTCCAGCAACCTAATGTGTCCGTAATGAAGTAAATCATAGGTTCCATATGTAATTACTCTAACCATTCGAATCTCTTTCTCTTTACAGAATCACTTATCAAGTTCCAGAAGGGCGACCATAAACTGCTGCATATATTTCTTCTCTCCTATAGAAACACGCAAACAGTCCCCAAATTCTCCAACATTTTCATATGCCTTAATAAGGATTTTCTTCTCATTTTTCATTCGTTCAACAATCGTCTGTGCTTTTGTTTTAGGTTCAATAAACAAGAAATTTCCCGCTTCACCTTTATGATGATATCCACGATCATCAAGTTCACTAATTAAATAACTTCTTCCCTCTTGAAATTTTCTCACAAGGCTTTCGACCATACCCGGTGTTGTCAATATTCTCTCTGCAAATAGCATTGCAAAAGCATTGGTATTATGCGGCGTGCAGAACTTTTGTACATACTTAATATCATCGGGGTGCCCAACAACATAGCCTAGTCGACAGCCAGCCATCGAAAATAACTTGGAAAAAGTTCTAGTCACAAAGACATGACGTTCATTCAACGCATACTGAATAAATGTTTTCGGGTAGAAATAATGATACGCTTCATCAATGAGAACTGTAATCTGTTTTTCCTTACATACCTGCATAATAGTTTTGAATTCTTCGTCTGTATAGACATTTCCCATCGGATTATTCGGATTCAGCAAAATCAAAAGCTGTGTATCATCTGTCAACTGTGTAATAATATTTTCAATGCTCATCGTGAGATCCTTATTATAGGGAACCTTGACAAAGTTTCTACCATACATCTCTGAATAAACCTGAAACATAAAATATGAAGGAACCACGCCAACAATTCTTCCGTTTTCGGATGTAAATGCCTGAATAATGTAGCGAATGCCCTCTGCTGAACCGTTCACTAAGCATAAGTGCTGAATATCTGTGCCCAAATATTGTGCAAGCACTTCTGTAAAATGTAGAGTTTCAGGATATTGTGCAATCAATTGTGGTGTCACATCGCCTAACACTCCATTTACGAACTCTTCCGGCAACCCACCAGGGTTTTCGTTTAAGTCCAGTCGAAGATAGCTCTTCCGTTCATTCTGGTCAAAAATTCTAACCAGATTTTCTATCTTTTGGTTTAGATAATACATTGTACTGATCTCCTTTATATGTTACTTTCTATTCCTTATAGACCACACAAAAACTTTCTGACGATTACCCCAAACGTATTTCTGCCATAATAGTTTTAGCGATGGCTTATCTGCCCATTTTCTGTTAATATCTTCAATATCCATTTCACTTTTCAGATCCTGCATAAATTGTTCTCGCTTAGGGTTCATTTCAATATGTTTACGCATTGGACCTTGATACCTTAAAGCATCTTCAAATCTCAACTCATGCCCATACATCGAACCTTCAGCTTTTTTCAATACAGATTTTCCTTTTCAGTATTTGCAATTGCCAGAGAAGAGCCACCATCTTTACCATATAATTCCGGACAATAAATATGTACTCCCCATAGGTCGCCGAGAGATATATCGGCTGTCCGTTCCGTTGTCGTAAAGAGGCATTCATAGCATGAAGGTCGGCTCATAAGATGCTTCAACCAAATATACCAAAATGGGTTAAACCAACGGTCTTTTTCAATTACTTTTTTCTTATTATCATTCATCATAACTGTGGTCCTCATTATCTCGAAATCCCATTTGTGATGTCCGAGAAAAGAGTGGCCCTTATACCTGTAGTCAATACTTTCGATTAAAGCACCGAATTTCTTTTTTAGTGACTGCTCATATTTCCGAATATAAAGGGGACTCGGGACGCCTTCGCAAATAACCTCCACGGTTAATAAGTTATCCTGATTCGTATTACGCAAAAACGCCTTTAATCCAGAAATTTGACATGGCGTTCCAGAAAAAAGCACTTTCTTTCCGGAATTCAAAAAATCTTTAGCCTGCTGATATGATTTACCCATTTTGCTTTGGGAATATTTTGATTTTCTAAACTTAGCCAAATTTTTCTTGTCAGTAATATAACTGTGCCAAACTAAAAGCCCCTTACTTTCTGCACCAAAAATCACATAATTGTCATCGCAAAAAGTATCGACAATAGCTGAAAATGCACCGCCGCTAGTGCTTTCAAAACGTACTTCTTCATCTTTGATATATCCACCAAAAACATACTTGTCCTTGCCATATCGCACTGGCATATTCTCATAAAGACAGACTTGGTGGCACAAACTACATTTTACACACAAGTCTTTATTAAGAATCGGATAACGAAATCCTTCATCGTCCTCTTCCATCTTCAATGCACTTTTAGGGCAAATCTGAACACAAGCTTCACAGCCGTAACACTTTCCCTTATCTTTGTCTATCAAGTATCCCGCCATATCTCACACCACCATTAAAAGCAAGAAGCTCTTTTATTTTAGTATCACACTGTTCTCTAGAGAATACGCATAACGGCTTACTGTATTGAACAGCAAATATCGTTCCATGGAGCGAATTTGTCACAACACATTCTGCATATTTCGTAAGGGACAAAAACTCTTCAACCCCTGCCTCATAGAACATTCGGCGATTAGTTTTTTCAGCATTTTTTGCGCGCAAACTAATTTCAACGATCTTCCAGCCATTTTCTGCTGCAAGCTTCTCTGCATAAGCCTCCATATGAGGATTATATCTACGCGCATAAAGTAACAGATACTTCTCATTTTCCAGCCGTTCGTCCGCTATTTTGTCGTACTCATTACTTGTCAGCAATAATGTTGGATCAATTACCCTTTGAACTGGAACATCTACATGAGAAGCGACATATGGTATCATTTGATTTTCTCTTAAGCCAATCGCATTAAAATTTTTCAGCTTTTCGTTCAACTTTTGATAATCGTCCTGCTCAAAATGTGAATCTCCAAAACTTGCGGCATACGCAACGCTATTCTTTTTCATACAATCATAATTTGCGAAATATCCATCATCGAAGCCTTCAAACTCATCAATGCAAAAGATCGTATCACTTCCACATACGAAGCCTGTAATGTTTTAAATATCCTCAAAACGCATGAATGATTATCCCCTGTCAATTCTTTTTTTACTATTTTTTAAGCTTCTAAAAGTTCTTCCAGATATTGAATCGGGCGCAAACTAACTACAAACCTTTCCTTTCTCATCGACAGCTTATGCCTTGTTATTTGTGCCGGTTTCAAACATCATGCGTAAAAGTAACATTGTGAGCTTAGATGCTCTATATGCTAGAGGCGACGTGGATACGCCTGTAAGAATAAGGATTGCATTTTAAAGTCTCGCAGATATTTGTAATTATTTCCGAATCAACATTCAAAAGAAACTCCGAATCAAACGTTCGTAGATCGTCGATGCTATCAAATTCCAAAATTGCATTTGGGTTTTTCATATGTAAACGGAGCAAAACGATCAGATTTTCCTGCTGCTAGTATAATCGCATTTTTCATTTTACCTTCTCCCTATCAACGCTTTTACTTTGAACATTAAAGTTAAAACTAGATACAGGAGCATGGGGGGGTCTCTTTTCCTTTGGTGGCAATGTCATATAATCATTATAGAGATATTTCAAAAAAGCATCATAGTCCTTTGTTCCGTAAAATTTATGTCCCTCAAAATCATACTCCGCTCTATCCAAAAACCAACTCTTTGGCATTCCATATCGTATTTTTGCTGGATGTGCATTTTTCATATAGAATTTCCCAAATGCCGGAAACAACAAGGTTCTCACTCTGTTTGGTGTACTATTATTGCTTCTGCTCGCCATCTTTTCAACTCTTCCATATACCCACTTGACCGGAATCACCGAGAGAAAGCTATAAATTGCTTTTTTCATGCCTGTCTCATTAACTTTTCCTACACGAGAATACAATATTTTCCTTAAAAAGAAGCACCATAAATCTTGTAGTTCCATTCCGAGCACACTTTTGGGGCAATCATCAAGAACAAAAATATCTACAAAGACGCCGGTTTTTCCTTTCATGTGTTCCTGTCCTGCTCGGACAAATGAAGTTCCGGTCCTACGCAATTTTCCATATTGCCAAAGATATTCTGGATCATTATAGTGATCTTGAAAGTAGCAAACAGAAGCATCCATTTCATCCGCAACTGCCCTGAATTTCTCATACTCTTCCCGAAGCATTGCAATATCTGAATCGTCATCCCATGGAATATAACCTTTGTGCCTAACAGCACCTAATAATGTTCCGCTAGTAATGCAATATTTAATACCATGCTTTCTACAAACACGATCGAACTCAATTAGTAAATCTAATTCTAACAACTGCATTGTTCTAAATTCTTGTGGTGTAAGTTTCTTAACAGCATCCATCATGTTCTCTCCTCTGCCATGTTATCCCCGCTCAAAAAAATAAAATATCCGCTTCACAAATTAATCTCTTTTCAAAGAGGTGGTTATTAATTGATATTCATTTAATGTTTTCAGATACTCCATGAACTTTTCCTTATTTTCAATAGCTGTTGTTGGTCTACCCAGATTTTGTCTTGATCCAATAGCACACTTCACCTCTATTAAACTCAACTTTTTTCGTTTTCTTGCTTTCTTAAGTTCTCTTTCCAAATCATCAAATGTATCAACACAAACTGCATGTGGATAACCACAGGCTTTCGCAACTTTTGTAAAATTAACAGAAGCCGCTGTTGGCATACCTCCAACTATTTCATGCGCTTCATTGTTAATGATTACATGGATCATATTTACTGACTGCAAAAGCTTCTATCCCCATATCTTCGAGAAGTTTTAAAGTAATCTCTCCCTGATAAATATGTTGAGGTTCATCATGTATTCCCGGTTCACCTCTCCAACCTATGATAAATATCATGGGTATAGCATAGACCTTATCATTTAACAACGATGCAACAGGATTAATAATATTTCCTTCTCCTGAACTCTGCATGTATACTACAGGTATCTTACCTGTGGACAGATAGTAACCAGCTGCTAAAGCTGTACAATTTCCTTCATTTGCCGCTATTATATGATGGTTCTCGTTGATTCCATATGTTGCCATCAGGTAATCGCAAAGTGATCCTTTGTTCCATAAAATTTATGCCCTTCAAAATCATATTCTGCACGCTCTAAAAACCAACTTTTAGGCATTCCAAAATGTGCTTTTCCGTGATTATAGTTTTTATGATATTGAAATAATGGACATAATAAAATTGTTACTCTATTTGGGCTGGTGTTGCTACTTTTTTTGACATTTTCCCAACCTGTTTACATACCCATCCAATTCCTCCAGCATATCCAGCTCTAACAGCTGCATCGTCCTGAATTCTTTCGGTGATAATTTTCTTGGCTCTGCCATTTTTCAGTTTCCTTTCCAACTTTAATCAAGCCCACAACAGAAAATAAAATCTGCTGTGGGCTCATACACACTATCTATTCTTTTTTAACCACAGCCTTAGTATTTGTCATTATCCTCATAAGAGATAGTGGATGACGGTTCTTTTTCTCCTGTTTCTCCTGTTGTCTTGCCTGGCTGTGCTGTATGTGATACAGGATCCGCAGAACCATCCTTCAATGTGAATTTACCTACCAAATCCTTTAAGATCTGTGCCTGGCTGGAAAGTTCCTCACTGGCTGCAGCGCTTTCTTCTGCAGTTGCAGAATTGCTCTGTACAACGCTGGAGATCTGGCTGATGCCTTCATTTACCTGTTTTACTGAAACTGCCTGTGACTCGCTGGCAGAAGAGATCTCCTCAATGGTCTGTGCTACTCCCTGAACGCCTTCGGTCAGCTGCTGCAATGCCTTGGCCGTGTCATTTGCAATCTTTGTACCACGGTCAACTGCGTGAAGAGAACCTTCAATGAGAGCAGAAGTATTCTTTGAAGCTTCTGCTGATTTTCCTGCAAGATTACGAACCTCGTCTGCTACTACTGCAAATCCTTTTCCTGCTGCTCCTGCACGGGCTGCTTCTACGGCTGCGTTCAAAGCAAGAATATTAGTCTGGAATGCAATATCCTCAATCGTCTTGATGATCTTTCCAATCTCACTGGAGCTGTTGCTGATGTCCGTCATGGCAGAAAGCATCTCCTGCATACGCTGTCTGCTTTCTCCTGCCTGTTCGCTTACATTATCAGCCATGTCGCTGGCTGCCTTTGCATTTTCAGCATTTTTTTCAACATTATTGGAAATCTCATTAATGGTAGCTGCCAGTTCTTCCACGGAAGAAGCCTGCTCGGTAGCACCCTGGGATAATGCCTGTGCTCCGGAGGATACCTGATCGGAGCCTGCTGCCACCTGATCAGCTGACTGGGTAACACTCGAAAGCGTACTGCTTAAATTATCTCTCAGAAGAACCATAGAGTTATAGATCGCAACAAAGCTTCCTACATAATCCTTTGACATAGAAGAATAAACATTAAAGTTTCCGCGGCTCATCTCTGTAAGGATATTTGTCTCATCTGCCACTACCGCGTTCAGGAACGCTGCTACAGACCGCAAATCATCGGAAAGCTTTCCAAGCTCATCTTCTGCCTTGTACTCGATATCAATATCCATATTACCGCGTCTCATTTTTTCCATAGCTTCCTGCAACTGTTTTACCGGCTCTACTACGGAACGTATCAGGATCGTTGCCATAATAACGGTAAGGATCAGTGCAACGATAACAATTATGATCCCTACAATAAACAGGACGTTTCTGGTCTGCATGGAAGAATTGTAATCATTACCAACAAGGTCTGTCACCTGATCGCTAAACTGATCCAGAATTCCTTCCAGCTTGGACACTTCCGGGTCAAACTCATTGATAAACGTGAGCCTTGCCTGCTCTTTCGCACGGTCAGAACCAGTGGACAGATACTCTATGACCTTGTTTGTGACCTCAGAAGTTGCCTGAAGCTGTGTATGAAACTGGTTTACCACTGTCATATCTCCATTATAATGCTCCAGGAACCAGCCTGCGTTCTCCTCAAGGCCGGCTCTATACGAATCAACGTTTGAAAGATATGTTTTTGTGGCGGTGGGGTCATCATCAATCATAGCCTCCACCAGATTCTGGATTGTTGCCAGCATATAGATTTTTACCTTGTCTACACGTACGATCGCTTCGTGGTTATTTTTATAGAACTGGGCATATCTTGTACTGATATTAACCATTCCATAAAAAAGTGCACCAACTGTTACAAAAAAACAGATGACCACTGCTCCAAAAGCAATCGTGATTTTTTGCTTCATATTACGGTTCTTCATGTTCCTTCCCTCTCTTTGTTATTTCTTTCGTGGAATATTGTGGAATCTAATCCCTATATTTATTATTCGGCAAGTACCGAAAAATCATAAGGGATGTTTGGTTTTTCATTTTTCTCTTTTCATCCATTTGCAAGCTTGCTTTTTACATAGTCCTTGATCATTTCACCGCTGTGTCTATCATCTGGTACTGGCATATGGATCCGGTCACAGAGAGAAAGCCATTTGTCCAGCGTAAGGACTTCATTTTCCTCCTCTACATAATACAGATCTGTGGGAAGGATATCCTTATAAATTGCTGCTGACGGAGAATTCCATTCCTGATATTCCTGCTCTGTAAAACGGATATCACAGTTTTTTTCTCCTTCTGTAACTTTCCTAAATCTGCTGCCTAATACGGTCTTTTCTTCTTTCCGTTCCTTTCTCCAAACCACTGTTCCATCCAGACAAAACTTTAAATAGGTTCCTGATCCCAGATCATCTGCGATCACTTCATTTTCGGATACTGCATATAGCTGTATTTCGTTGCTGTCAATATATAAAAGCTCTTCTATTTTTCCCTCTTCTCTGGTTTCTTTCAGGATGCATCCTGTTCTGGCATCGAAAAATACCAGAGTATCACCACAAACTGTAACCGAAGTGATTTCCCTTTCCGGATCTGCAAAACTGCACCAGGATACTTTTCCTGTATCCGTGTTCAGGATCAGCCATCGTTTTTTATAAGTCTGCGGACATAAAATGTTTCTGCCTATAGAAACAGCCCCGCCAAATACCCCCGGAATACCACGTACTTTATTCTTATCCACCATTGTATAGGTTACATGTCCGGAAGTAAGATCTATGCAAAGGATGCTGTTGTACCATGCAGGCATACAATATAGTACATTACCTCTCTGAAAGCCTTTCAGGAATAACGGCTGTTCTATAAAATGCTCTGCATCACGGATCTGTACGGACTCAAACTGATCCTTATCTATATGGTAAATGGCCAGGTTTCTGGCAAAATATGGGACAAGATACAGTCTGTCTTCTACCCGTACAACAGAACGGAACAGATCTCCCTTAAATGCCAATTCTCCCGGAATCTTTCCTATGCAGGAAAGTCTGTCCATTTGTTTATCATAATGAAACAGCAGGTTTACTTTTCCGTGAACAAACCACAATTCTTTTTCATCTTCCCAAAAAGCTCCCGGCCAGCATGGTATCTTACATTCCTTTTCTCTTACCAGGGAATTCTGATATAAAACCGGTTTTCCTGTTTCCCAGAATAACTGGGCTACAGAGCTGTAATCCCCGTAATAGCAGTCGCAGGAAGCAATGGCAAGATCAAGATCGTATCCCTTGTCCAGGATTCCCCAGCCTTCTTCTTCATAAGAAGCCAGAAGTTCTCTATATTTCTGTAAAAACTGGGGCCGCATCACCTCCAGTGTCTGTTCATACAGTGGATGAGGACGAAGCCATAAAGTAAGATCTTTTCTGTTTCTAAAATAATAAAGAAAGACTTCTTCAATTTTTTTCATCATATCCGGCTGGTTTAAAACTGCGTCAATAGACAGGCTGTAAAATACGGTCTTTTTCCTGACTCCGTCAGGCCTATAAAGACATTTCCTCCATTTCCCAGGAAGAGAACTGTCCTGTCTTTTCGTACTTCGGGCACGTTCAATCTTTGGTGATCCAAAGTTCTGTACCTTCTCTTCCCATTGCTCTGTTGGAACTCCTTTGAGTCCGGAACACAAAATATTGATAAACAGTTCTCTTTCCTGCTCTGTTGCTGTAACAAAGCAGTCTGCATTAATAGTTCCCGGCTCAATGACAAACCCGGTGCTTCCCGCCTGGCGTTTCGCAGATTCTACGTTTCCAGTACTTGCTGTAGTATAATAAGGCAGATATACCAGCTGGTCTGCATATTTCTTCAATCTGCTGCTATAAAAATCCGGGTGGACGCTAGTCAATCTATTGTTCTGGTCATAGGGATTGTGGATAAACACCGCATCCGGTTTTTTATCTTCCAGGCGGAATGTGCGGTAATCTGTGACAGGAACATCTTGTGGATACTGATCTCCCTCGTAGTGTTCTACTGTCAGATTCCCATCCTGGTCTTTATCAAAATAGGGGATCGGTACAACATAGGCATCGCAATCCGGATCTTTATCTGCCGCTTTCCAGACGGTTTCCATAGAATCCCACATAGACACTTTATATGGAAGAAAGACAAAACAGAGACGGTCTGTTTCCATATCATTCTCCATACGTTCATATAAAAGTTTCAATTCTTTCTTTATTTTTTTATACCGCCTTGCAATCTGTTTTTTACTGTGAAGATTCTGACTCATCTCATAAAGATCTTCACAATATACTTCCAGAAGGGGGACCAGATCTGCTTTTCCCACATTTTCCAGCTCTGTTCCCAACAAAAGTGCTGTTTCCTGAGATTGTGAAAGAGCATCGATCATCACTTCTTCTGTATTCTGGCCGAATCCCATGAACACTTTTTCATTTGCCCGCATTAAGAGGGCCGCTGTCTGCAAAAGCCTTCTTTTTTCTTTTCTTTTGATCGCCATTTTTACGGTTTCCTCCAAAAATGATCAGATATCCTATCTCTGATAATTTTATCGGCGTTTTCTTTTTTTTTATAACTGTTGTATCAACTTACTGTTTCTTTTTTGAAATCCCCTTATCCATTTTCAACCACCGCCGATAAAGTTAAAAGAAATACTATTCTGATTATTATGAAAAAAGGCGGTGTACAATATGAGCAGTGGTATGGACAGCAGTATTCTGGATACATACCTTTATGAAGAAAACAATCTTTTAGACCAGTTAGACGAAATGCTGGTTGCTGATGAGAAAAACGGTGATTTTTCCACCGATGACGTAAATGAGATCTTCCGTATCATGCATACGATCAAAGGCTCTTCTGCAATGATGGAATTTAATTCGATCTCCACGATCGCCCATCATATTGAAGATGTATTTTTTTATATCCGTGATAAAGGAATCGAAACTCTGGATCCTGAACATAAGAAAGAGCTTTTCAACCTGATGTTCCGTTCAGAGGATTATTTAAGAAGCGAAATCGAGAAAGTAGAACAGGGAGTACCTCTTTCTACTGATATTGATGCGTTCTCCAATGAGATCAATTCTTTTTTGAAGAAGATCAGCGGCGCTGCACCTGCACAGCCGGAAGCTTCACAGGCTGCACCTGCAGCTTCTGGTGCTGCAGCTTCTGCACCTGCAGCTCCTGCTTCTCTCCCTGATGATAAGGATGCAGCCTGCTTTTTCCATGTTTTTCTGGAAGAAGGCGTGGGAATGGAGAATCTGCGGGCTTATATGATCGTAAATGCAGTAAAGGAATGTGATGTAAACTTCCGTTTTTACCCCAGTGATATGGAAACAGATCAGGATACTTCCCAGACGATCGCAGAAAATGGTTTTTTCCTTGCTTTTGACTCCAGTGAAGACGCTTCTAAGGCTGAAGGGATTTTAAAAACCCAGAACCACATCCGATCTTATGAGCTTGTAAATGTCCCAAAAGCCGCTCCTCCTGCAAAAGCTGAGGAAAAAAAGGCATCTGTTTCCAAACCCACGGCACCAGCACCTGCATCCACAGATACAGCTGCCGGGAAAGCAGCTCCTATGCTTTCCCATGCCCCGGTCAAGCAGAATCTGATCAGCGTCAACCTGATGAAGCTGGACAGCCTGATGGATATTGTTGGTGAGATCGTGATCACTGAATCCATGGTCACATCTTCCCCTGAATTAAACCTGCTGCCAAGGGACAACAGGGATAATTTTATGAAATCTGCACGTCAGCTGCGTAAACTCACCAATGATCTGCAGGATATTGCCATGTCTTTACGCATGGTCCCGATTTCCGGCGTGTTCCAGAAAATGAACCGTATTGTGCGTGATATGAAGCAGAGCCTGGGAAAAGACGTCCGTCTGACCATTGTAGGTGAAGATACAGAGGTAGATAAGACGATCGTAGACAATATACAGGATCCTATCATGCATATCGTGCGTAACAGCATGGATCATGGGATTGAAGAAACAGCCCAGGAACGTATTGCTGCCGGTAAGGATCCCCAGGGCGAGATCGTACTTTCCGCTTCCCATACCAGCAGTGAGGTTGTTATCTCCGTTAAAGATGACGGATATGGCATGGATCCCCAGAAGATTCTTGAAAAAGCCCGGTCAAAGAACATGCTGACCAAGCCTGATTCTGAATACAGCCAGAAGGAGATCCTGGGGCTGATCATGCTTCCCGGATTTTCCACCAATACAGAGGTAACTGAATATTCCGGTCGTGGTGTTGGAATGGATGTTGTAAAGAAAAATGTAGAATCCTTAGGCGGTATCGTTTCTGTATCCAGTACCTACGGTGAAGGAACTACGATTTCCATGAAGATCCCGCTGACTCTGGCTATTGTAGATGGAATGAAGGTAACGGTAGGTGATTCTATTTTTACTATACCTATCGCCAATATCCGTCAGTCCTTTAAGGTGAAAGCGGATCAGGTGATCAAAGATGAATATGGCAATGAAATGGTAGAACGTGTTGACCATTTTTATCCTATCGTCCGCCTCCATTCCTTCTATCACCTTCCAACTGAGGTTACCCAGATGGAAGACGGTATCCTTTTATGGGTGGAAGCAAATGACCGTTCTTACTGCCTGTTTGTAGATGATCTGATCGGCGAGCAGCAGGTGGTAGTAAAGCCGCTTCCTGCTTTTCTCAGTGAATTTAACCTGAAAGACCACGGCATCACCGGCTGTACCATTATGGGTGATGGCAATATCAGCATCATTCTGGATATCCTCAGCTTATATTCCATAGCTGTAGAGAATGCGTAAACAGGAGGTTTTAAAATGGCTGAAGTAACAGAAACAAATATCCGGACAGACGTACCGGCTGAAAACCAGTCCGTTGAACGCTGTCTTACCTTTGAGTCGGGAGACATGACTCTGTTTTTAAGTATCAATAACGTAACGGAGATCATCAATGACTGTGCGATCACTCATCTTCCACTGGTACCTGATTATATTAAGGGAATCATCAATCTGCGTGGTCAGATCCTTCCGGTAGTAGATATACGGCTCTATATGGGCAAGCCTGCTTTGGAATATAACAGTAAGACCTGCTTTATCGTTTTAAATGTAGACGATCTTCCTGTATGCATCGTTGTGGATTCTGTGCAGCAGGTGATCGATATTGATCTTCAGGATGTACGTCCGATCCCTATCAAACGCAGACAGAAGCTGTTAGATGGTATGATCACACTTGAAAATGGGACTGTGCTTATGTCTTTCGACTGCAAGTCCCTGGTCAGCTCTTAATATACTCCCGGAATCTTTTTGTACTTGATTTTGCGAGAAGATTTTTTGTCAGCCGCAAAGGCAGGTGCAGGAAAGACTCCGAGAGTACATCCGATTCCTAAGGAGGTCATACAATGCTTACATTAAGTGACGGTGATTTTAACCGTCTTTACACTTATATCCAACAGCACTATGGCATCAATCTGAGCCACAAAAAACAGCTGATCACCAGCCGTCTTACTAATATGCTGCAGCAGAAAGGGTTTCATAGTTTTACAGAATACATAGATGAGATCATCTCAGGTAAAGATCCTGAGATGGTTTCTGTTATGTTAAACAAGCTGACTACCAACTATACCTATTTTATGCGGGAAAAAGAACATTTTGACTTTCTCCAGAAGCAGATTCTTCCTGAGCTTGCAAACAAGCATTCCCGGGACCGTTCTATTGCGATCTGGAGTGCCGGCTGCTCCTCCGGTGAAGAACCTTATAACATTTCTATGTATCTGAAAGAATATTTTTCCGCTATTCCCGGAAGCTGGGATACCCGTATCCTTGCTACGGACATTTCCCAGCGTGTTCTGGATTCTGCCATGGATCCCAGATATTCCCTTGAAAGCTTAAAAGAGCTTCCGCCTTCCTGGCAGGAACGCTATTTTGTTCCCATAGGAGATAAAACCTATACTGTTTCAGATGCTTTAAGGAAAAATGTGATCTTTCGTTCCTTTAACCTGATGGATCCCATCCATTTCCGCAAAAAGTTTGACCTGATCTTCTGCAGAAACGTGATGATCTATTTTGACCGTCCTACGAAGGCGGCACTGGTAAGGCGCTTTTATGATGCTACCGCTCCGGGAGGCTACTTATTTATCGGACATTCTGAAAGCCTGGATAAGGAAAGCTGCCCGTTTTCCTATATTGAACCGGCTATTTACCGAAAGATCTGATCCCGTAGGTTATCTCATACGTTGTTACAGCTATCTTATTAAGGAGGCATTATGATCATGGATCATAAATTAAAATTAATGGTGGTGGATGATTCACCCTTGTTCCGCACCTGGCTGATCCATTCTCTCTCTGAGGATGACCGCTTCCAGGTTGTAGGATATGCAGTAAATGCCCTTGACGCCCAGGAAAAGATCCCGCTGCTGCAGCCGGATATGCTTACCCTGGATATTGAAATGCCGGGAATGTCAGGCATTGATTTTTTAAAGCAGCTTCTTCCGGTCCACCCTATCCCGGTGATCCTGGTATCTTCCCTGAACCTGAGGGTTTTTGATGCACTGGAAGCCGGAGCTGTGGATTTTGTACGGAAACCGGATGAAGCCAATGGACTGTCTAAAGAGATCTTTCTTTCTATGCTCCGTTCCAAACTCATGGTAGCGGCTGCTTCCCACGTACACCTTCCTTCTGCTCCTGCAGACCCTCAGGCAGGTGGTATCCGCAAGGTTTCTTCTTTACCTCCTGCCAGAAATACTTTCCTGCAGAAACCAAAGATTCCTCTGGGTGCTTCCCCTGAAACCGTGATCGCTATCGGGGCATCTACCGGAGGTACAGAAGCCATTCTCGAGGTAGTAAAGAATTTTCCTGCAGATACTCCCGGAGTTGTGATCACCCAGCATATGCCTGCAGGTTTTACAGCCATGTATGCAGAGCGCTTAAACAGGATCTGCAAAATGGAAGTACGGGAGGCGAAAAACGGGGACCGGATCCGCAAAGGTCTCATGCTTTTAGCTCCCGGAGGTCTGCAGATGCGTGTGGTACCTCTTGGAAACTCCTATGCAGTCAGTGTACAGGAAGGAGAAAAGGTAAACGGACACAGACCTTCCGTGGATGTGCTTTTTGACTCAGTTGCATTACATGTGCGGGAACACGCCATCGGCGTTCTTCTCACAGGAATGGGAGCAGATGGAGCTGCCGGTCTTTTGCGCATGCGCAAAAACGGCGCCTATACGATTGGTCAGGACAAAAACAGCTGTGTTGTATACGGCATGCCTATGGAAGCACATAAGATCGGCGCTGTATGCCAGCAGTGTCCTTTAAATACCATTGGTCAGACTGTCCTGGCCCGTGTATCCTTTCGTTAACGGATAAGAAATAAATGGATAAAAAATGAAAGATAGAACTTTAAAGAATCAAAAAAAACATATAAATAAAACCTTGAAACAGTTCCAACTTGCGAAAACGATGATCCAACTTTCCATTACCGGTACAGTTTCGGTGATCACTGCCAGCCTGAGCTTTTATTTTTGCCCAGGCTTTTCTTCCCAGGTCATAAAAGACGCACGATCCGCTATTTCCTTTGTACAGACTGCCAGTGGCCAGAAATTTCATGAACTGGAAGACTTTCTTAAAAAGCAGACCCAGCCAGAACCAAAAATCCAAAAACAAACAGAGCTTTCAGAGGATACTTCCAGGACACAGGGGATCCCAGATACATCTTCTGTGACTGCAAATACATCTCCTGTGATCCTTGGAAAAGCAGAAAACCTGCATATGGAGGCTCAGACGGGATCAGATGGCAATTCTTATGATGCTGCCATCCTGGATACCAGTATGGGACCGATGTACTACTATAATCAGGGGGATACCCGCTGGAGCAGTTATCTCTACGGCGGTTCAGATCCCATGCAGCAGTATGGATGTGGTCCTACTGCTGCAGCCATGCTCATCTCCAGCTTCACAAATGGCGGAGAAGCCATTACCCCGGTAACTATCGCAGACTGGTCTGCTGCCAATGGCTATTATGCCCCCCAGAGCGGCTCCTATCACAGTCTGATCCCATCTGTCCTTACTGCATATGGCTTTCAGGTAGAATCTGTAACAGACCACTCGCCCCAGAATGCAGCTTCCCTTCTTTCTTCCGGTCATATCCTGGTCGCCCTTATGGGTAAGGGAAGCCTGACGCAAAATGGTCACTTTGTCCTGATCACAAAACTCCTTTCTGACGGTAATGTTTCTATTGCAGATCCTAACAGCTTTGATAACAGCACCTGCGAATGGGAGCTTCCTCTTCTCATGGAAGAGTTGAAAAAAGTCTATGACAGCGGCGCCCCGCTCTGGGCCGTTTCCATGGCTGCATCAAACTCTTCCCTCTCCTGAGGAAGGAGGATTCCCCTGAACATCCACTCCAGATCCTTTCTGCCCATTGCCATAGCCACCCGCAGAAGGATCACCTTGTCTTTTATATCAGAATAATCATAAATCTTCCCTAAAAACTGAACTACCTCTTCTGCGCTGACATTGCTCTCTGTAAAACAGTTGATCAGAGTCAGCAGCGCATTCATATCTTTGTGGTCAGTATTCAGTACGATCACACAATAGCGGACCGCTTTCTGGTAATCTCCCAGCTTCCTGCAGCCTTCTCCCAGACACTCATACATCTGGATCAGCATGGAAGTGGTAAAGATCCCCCTGTTCACTGTTCCATAGGTTTCCAGCTTTGCTATAGCCAGTTCATACATCTGTACCGCTTTTTCATATTGCCCCTTTCTCCAGTACCAGTCCCCCATAACACAGTCAAAATCAGGCTCTTTCGGAAGCTTTTCCACTGCTTCTTTGTAAATAGCTTCCACCTCGGCTTCCGGTGCGTTCAGGCACTGGGAGACCCTTAACAGGTTTGTATAGGTATAAGAACTTCGCTGATCATATACCCCCAGTTTTTCCGGCATGGCTGCCACCGCCTTTTTGTATGCATCCCTTGCTTCTTCCTTTTTTCCGCCTGAAGAATAGGTATCTCCCAGATATCCAAGATAATCACAATTTTCAGGATCCTGCTTCAGGATCTCCAGGATGATGTTCAGATTCCTTTCAAATTTGGACTTATCCTTCTTCTCCTGTTCCTGGTAACCGGTATGGAGGAAAGCCAGCTGCTGTGTAGCATCTGTCAGATGCAGTCCGGATTCTCCTTTTCGGACCAGGTGTTCATGTATTTTTCCTACATAGCGCAGCTCCGGCCGGTTTACAAAGAATCGGATCATGGTGCCGCCATTTGTGATATTGTTATTTTCATCCAGATCTACGATCCCTGTCAAAAGACCATCTACATCTTCTCCCACATATTCCAATATCTCCGGAATCTTCGCTGCATCCTCCGGTGTAAAGCTTTCATCCGCGTCAAGAAAGGCGATCCAGTCTCCTTTTGCCTGGTCAATGGCAAAATTTTTGGCAGCAGCAAAATCATTGATCCATGGAAAGAAAAATATCTTTGCCCCCATTTCCCTGGCAATCTCCACCGTACGGTCACTGCTTCCTGTATCTACTACGATCTGTTCACACATAATATCCTTCCCCCATGAAAGGGCACGGCGGATATTTTTTTCTTCATTTTTAACGATCATACATTGTGAGATGGTTTTTTTCATCATCGGTTACCTTCTTTTTAAGTTCTAAAGGACATATTTAAAAAAAGAGGATCTGCGCAAAGCAGATCCCCTATGAGATGCAGAATCAATTTCAAGATTACTGCAGCATGCTTAATACACCCTGAGGCATAGCGTTGGACTGGGAAAGCATAGACTGAGCAGCCTGTAAAAGAATATTGTTCTTTGTATAAGCTGTGATCTCATCTGCCATATCAGTATCACGGATACGGCTTTCCGCTGATGTAATATTTTCAGAAGTTACCTTCAGGTTGTTTACCGTATGCTCCAGACGGTTCTGGGCAGCACCAAGGGTTGCACGGTAAGAAGATACTTTCTCAATTGCAGCATCTACAGATGCCATTGCAGCGAATGCCTCAGTTGTGTTAGATACCTCAATATCCTCAATCTTTAACTCTTTAGCTGTCATAGTCAGCTGTGCAACGGTCATTGCGTTGGTACTATCTGAAGTAGCACCGATAAAGAATGTAAGTGGGGAATCTTTCTGCGCAGGATTTAAAGGTGTCTCACCGTTAAACTTTGTAGTAGTAGCGATACGAGTAATCTCTTTGTTCAGTGCATCAATCTCAGCCTTGATGTTGGTTCTTGCAGTTGAGGTATAAGTACCGTTTGCTGCCTGGGTAGTCAGAGTCTTCATACGCTGAAGCATGGAGTGGGTCTCTGTCATAGCACCTTCTGCTGTCTGGATCAGACCAACCGCATCGTTTGCGTTGTTTACAGCCTGGTTCAAACCAGCGATCTGGGAACGCATGGTCTCGGAAATAGCCAGACCTGCTGCGTCATCGCCTGCACGGTTGATCTTGTAACCGGAAGACAGCTTCTCTAAGTTTTTGCTCAGTGCGTTCTGGTTGGTACTTAAGTTTCTGTAAGAATTGATCGCTGCAATATTGTGCTGAATTACCATAATGAATTCCTCCTTTTATAAAAGAAAATATGGCAGTGGACTCCTTTCCTCTGTCTTCTATTGTCCCAAGGGCCCTTTCTGGAACAGCAGAATTTTCTTTCTATATATATATATCGTCTTATGTTAAAAAAACATAAGCCTGTTTTTCATTATTTCTTTCATTTTTATTTTAAAAGTTCAAGTATGGTCTGAGGGAGATTATTTGCATTTGTAAGCATCCTATTAGAGGACTGGAGGACGATGTTACTGCTGGTATATTTTGTGATCTCCTCTGCCATATTGGTATCACGGATCTGGCTTTCTGCCGCCTGCATGTTTTCACTTGTAACGCTTAAATTATTGTGGGTGTGATCCAGATGCATATAAGCAGCTCCAAAGGATGCCCTGACTTTAGAAACAGCCTCTATCGCGTTTTCAATGTATCCCACAGATTCATGTCCCTTTTCTACATCGGAAAAATCTGTCTGATCCAGCTGTAGTTCCCTGCTTCCTATATAATAGCGTTCTACATCCAGAACTTCTCCAGCCTGAGCAGAACCGCCGATCTGGAGCGGGATCGTATCGTCCAGCTCTGGCGGCTGCCAGAGCGGTGGATCTGTATTTGTCTTGGCATCTGCCCTGGAAAACAGGGAGATTTCTCCAAATTTAGTGGTAGAACCAATCCTGTCAATCTCCTCAAGGATCTGGTCTTTTTCCATGTTCAAGGTTTCCCTGTCGGATTGATCGTAAGTTCCATTTGCAGATTTTAAAGCCAGAGTCTTCAGTCTCTGGAGCATGGAATGAACCTCTGTCAAAGCGCCATCTCCTACATTGGTAAGTCCGATGCCGTCATCAATGTTTTTCATCGCCTGATTCAGGCTGTTGATCCTGCTGCGCATACCTTCCGAGATCGCCAGTCCAGCTGCATCATCTCCTGCACGGACGATTCGAAAGCCGGAAGACAGCTTTTCAAGGGACTTTTTCAGCTTTCCTGTTTCGATCCCCTGATTTCTGGCAGCATTTATGGATGCTATGTTATTCTGCACCTGCATGATGTTTCACCTTCCTTTGTATCTTCTATGAATATCATCAAATAACCATTTGTTTTTATTATCGGCAAAATGCCTTATTTTATTGATACCAGGGTCAAAAGGCCGGAATTGCGGGAGTGCAAAGCACGCAGCAATCCGGTATCTGTCTGTCAGATCAGCGTACCCGTATCCTTACCCATATTCATCATCATCTGAAGACGGAGGATCTGCACCATATTAGACCAGTCTTCCCCGGAAAGGTTCTCTCCCTTTCCTGCTGCCAGAAGTGTACCAAGGCTGCCGGCGCCAGACAGACCTGTATTTCCCGCAAAGCTGCCTAAAAGACTGCCTGCTGTCAGACCGCTTCCTGTAAGGCCACTTCCTATAAGGCTGCTCACTGCTGTACTGCCGGATGTTTTCCCATATGTTCCGGTACTCACCGTACGTCCTGCCAGGATCGTATTGTTTCCCGTATAATCCGCCATGATCTTTTTTACATAATTCTGGGTTTCTTTATATGGTGGGATGCCTCCGTATTTGGTCACACTGTTCGGACCTGCGTTATAAGCTGCCAGTGCAAGGCTTACGTCTCCTCCGAACCGGTCCAGATTTTGTTTTAAGTATTTTGCCCCTCCAAGGATATTTTGTCTGGCATTGTAAGGATCGCTTACTCCAAGAGAACGGGCTGTTCCCGGCATCAGCTGCATCACGCCCATAGCCCCTGCTTTGGATACAGCCTTTGGATTAAACCCCGACTCTGCCTTTGCCACCGCCCTGAGAAGTTTAGAAGGGATCTGATATAAAGCAGAAGCTTCTTCGAAAATAGAATCCATATCTTCTTTTATGGCATTCAGCCCATTTTTCAGTATCCCCTGAAATTCCTGGACCGGTGTTGTCTTCTGTGTCTGATCCGCTGCCTGTGCAGCTAACTTTCCCCCATCTCCTGTTATCGGTGCTAAACTCATATTTCTTACTCCTTTCGGCCTGCGCCGTCTGCTCCAAGGTACCAGCCGTCCTGAGAACGGTTTACTGCCATAGATCCATCGTTATTTAGATAATACCAGATATTTTTATCATACAGCCAGCCGGTCTTCATATCCCCATCCGGGTTTAAGTAATACCATTTTCCATTTCCTGTGTTCACCCAGCCGGTCTTCATACTTCCATCAGGGTTTAAGTAATACCACTTTCCGTTTCCTGTGTTCAGCCAGCCGGTCTTCATATCCCCATCCGGGTTTAAGTAATACCATGTTCCGTTTCCTGTGTTCACCCATCCGGTCTTCATATATCCATTTCCGTCGAAATAATACCATTTTCCACCATACTGGAACCAGCCCCTGGTTCGGTTTCCTTCCGCATTAAAGTAGTACCATATACCTCCCACCAGCTTCCAGGTATTGACTGCCAGAGTCCCATCCGGCATAACAAAGTTGTCTCCCTTTAGAGAACCTGCTACGCCTGGACCAGTACCGCATGCTGCATGTTCTTTTTCTTTCTCCTCTTCCGCACTGTCATCTATATCCTGTTCCTGTGATGTAATAAATTCCCCTTCTTTTAAGTATTTTTTCTGTTCTGCCGTAACCGGAACCGCTTTTACCTGATAATAGTAGATCTTGTTCGGATCTGTCATGTACTCCTTTAAGCTGACAGAGTTACCTGTAACTGTCATCCGTTTCACCACTTTATCATTTCCATATAAAGTCAGGGTATAGCCCGGAGCATAGTCTACCTTCTTCCACACTGCCTTTTCTGAGTCATGTGAGCTCCAGCCTGCTAAAGCTGTGTCACCCAGAACAGTGACCGGCGTATAGTTCACTTTTACCTGCATGGTGGTATTATCCAGGGCTTTCGCCGATACAAAATCAGCCCCGGTCACACGGCATTTGGATCGTCCAAGGGACACAGGGAAATACTTTCCCTGTGCAGCATCCACAGTGATCTCCATCCGTACCTTTTTACCAGGTTTCCAGTTTTCATATTCTGTTTTGTAATAAATATCCCCAATGGATACCCCTGATCCGCTGATGGTGATCTGGGGCTGTGGTATTTCCTCCGGATCTCCAAAAGTGGTGTTAAATTTAATACTCATGGTCTCGATGATGCTGCTCTCTGCCCCATAAGCTGTATCCATATGAAAGATTCCCCCTGGCACAGACTGTAAGCTTCCTGTGCTAAGCAGCAGTCCTGTTCCGGCACAAAGGAGTATTTTTCTGATCATTTTCATTTCCATTCCTCACATATCTTTACCTGTACCAGATCCCGTCCTCATTAACATAAAATCCATTGATATACTGGTTTTTTGCCATTTCACCTGAATCCGGCCAAAAATAATACCAATTCCCGTCAACCTGATACCAGCCGGTAGCCATAACTCCGTCAGCATCCAGGAAATAAGTTTTCCCTTCCCGGATCAGCCAGCCGGTAAACATGGTTCCCTGAAGGCTGTTGTCAAGTGTGTTTAAGTAATACCAGGAACCATTCTGTTCCAGCCAGCCGGTATATAAGGAGCCGTCTTCCCTGAAAAAGTAATAATCCGCCCCTATGATCTTCCAGCCTCCATAAGCCATGGTTCCCTGTGTATGCCCATTTTCCGTTAATGGCCAGAAGTAATACCACTGTCCATTGATCTTTGCCCATCCGGTTGCCATTTCCCCGGTACCATACAGGTAATACCAGTCATTTGCCAGCTTCTGCCAGCCGGTGAGCATCGTGCCATTGACATCAAAATAATACCAGTATCCGTTGACCGACTGCCATGTACCCCGGCATATAGAGCCATCCGGAAATCTGTAATTCCATATATTGCCTTTTTTTACCCAGCCTACTTTATCTGTGGTTCCGCGCTTTGCAGAAGGATTTTTTGATTGCTGTCCTTTACCATCTGATACATACCGGTCTGTAATGGAAAGCTCCCCGGATTCTATCCATTCGCTTTTTCCACCATATTTTTTTTGGGAATCCGTTCCCGGTACTGTGCGTACCTTAAAGGTATACTCTCCTGTTTTTGTCATATATGGATAAAAATTATACTGAACCGCACTGGTCTGGGAGACGCTGTAAACTTTCGTTTTTCCTCTGTAAAGCTGCACTTCGTAATAACCGGATGTGTTATCCGGCTTTTCCCATTTAGCCTGTCCCAGGCTTTTTTCATTCCACCAGGCATCTTCCGGAGCAGCATAGTCTCCTTTGATCCCTTTTACCCGCAGGGTAACTACCAGTTCATCTCCATCTCGTCTGGCAGACACAAATGTGCCCCCACTGATCTTTACATTTGCTTTTTTATAGCTGGAAACAAAATAATCTTCACTGACATCTTCCGGTTCCAGGGTGACTTTCATCTGAGGCTCTTCAGCAGCTTTCAGTTCATTGGAGCTTTTATCCGTCCATTCGGCCTCGGAAACGCTGTATTTACCTCCACTTGCATCTACTGCCACTTCTCCATCTGAAACCGTGGTCGTTTCCAGTTTTATATCCGGAAGCTTGCTGCCTACTTCCAGCTTGGATGTAACACGGATATTTACTGTTTTAATCTCTTTTGCTGCTGCAAAAGCATCTATCTTTCCCCATTGGAACAGCAAGACTCCCGAAAGAAGGAGCAGAAACATTTCCCGTCCGTGTCTGGATCTTCTGTCAGGTATTTTCGACTTTTTCTTCATTTTCTTTTTCCTCCGGTGACGGCACATATCCTAAAAAGTAAATATAGATCTCTATGATCGCCTGATATAATTCTTCCGGCACAGCCGCTCCCAGCTGTAATCTGCTTAAAAGAGTTGCAAGAGAATCATCCTCATAAACCGGAACCCCTGACTTTCTGGCTGCTTCCGTGATCTTTTCTGCCATATATCCCATTCCGGAAGCAACGATTACCGGGGCAGTGTCCTTTTCCGGCGAATATTGAAGCGCAACTGCCTTTTGCTCTAATAACCGCTCAAACGCTGACATTAATACCATTCTCCTTTTTTCTTATCTTTGGAAAAACATCCAGCAGACGGTAATGAGCTTTCCGTTCCTGCACCTGCATCATTTTCACGCGCATCCCGTTTCTGGTACATATTTCCTGAAGCTTTGCCTGTATCTCTCCGGCTCCGGCAGAAAGATTTTTAGGAACTCCCAGCTCCATGGATATTTTATGATCCTGGAGATCTGCCAGAAGCTGGAAATCTCCCAATCCCCTGATCTCAAAGTCCACCAGAAGGCGTATTTTCCTGCCTCCATCTTTTTCTTGTTCTTTTTTCTCTGCATCCGGATCGATCCAAAATTCAGATACTGCCTCTTTTCCCTGATATTGAAAAGGAAGGACAAAATGATTAACAGACATATATACGCTTTCGTTTACCAGCATCCCTCGCATCAGCTGATAAAAATCCTGTACATGTTCCAGCCCGGCTTCTCCTTTGGCCCCTCTTTCCACAAGTGAGCCAAAAATATCTCCATAAATATTTCCTTTTTTTCCTTTTGAACCGGTAAGTACAGCATACAGTTCTTCAGGCTCTGTTTCAAAAAAACGTTTAAAATCCCTATTAGCTGCCATTTGTTCAAAAAGGCTTCTGAGAAGGGTGCTGCTTCCGTTTTCATAACGTGCCCCATAAAGGATCAGCTGGATCACGCTGCTTCTTACATTGCCATAATCATGAGTACGGGAAATATATCTTGAAAGAAAGGGGACCAGCTTCTGAAACAGAACCTGGGAATTTTCCTTTGTTTCCCCATTTTCTGCCTTCCAGTCCAGCTGATCCAGAATTGACGCGTATTCCTGTCTTGCAGAGGTGTAAAGCATTCCTTTTATTTCATCTGTCAGTTCCTGCATCTGTTCTAAAAGATGCTCACCGCTGGAATAATTGTTGAATACCTGAAGGAATTTGAGGGCTGTTTCCTGCAGGCCTCTGTTTCCTTCCTGCTGCAAAAGAGTTCTCAGGTTTTCAAAGAAAGTACCGGAAAATTTAGTCTGTCCCTGCATTTTTAAAAAATCCAGCAGCTGGCCAGAATCTTCAAAACTGGCAGAATCCAGCAGCTGCTGCACCATTTTACCCAGACCTTCATCACCTTTAGCGATAAAGGCTCCATCCCGGAACAGGATCCGGCCCAGGGAATCCTTTATTTCATTTTCCTGCCCCAGCTTCTGAAGAAAATCAGTATAATTTCCATTATAATTGCGGACGCTGAAGCCACTTTCATTTTCCTGGTCACCAGCGGTACCGCTTTTCTGTCCATCTGCCCGCACTACACGAGATGGGTCAGAAGGATTCTGGATCTGGGAACTGTTCAGGGCGCTTTGCTGCTCCTGGCCTGTATGGACATTTCTATTATCTATATATGTAGAAGGATCTGTTACCTGTAATATATTAGACATGTTTTATCCCTTTTCTTTTTGATTCTATATATTATGATGTTGGGGTCAAAAGCTTTTGACCCCTCTGATACCGAATTACCCTGCATGCTTCCATATGTATATTTAATCGGCGTTTTCCCGTTTTTTATAATTATTATTTTTCTTATATTTTCAAGAAAAAAGGCGATAATTTACATAGATATAGATTCAGTAAGCATGTGAAAATCACAGGATACTTTTGTGGTCCTGCCGTTTTATTTTAAGGTGAGGAGTAATTGTATGAAAATTCAAAATTTTATCCAGGAGCAAATACACATGGAACATGTATCAATGAGACAAAGCAATATTGCTTTGTCTGATAATATTTCTGCAAAACCAGCTGATCTTGACCGAGCCAGTTTTGAATACACCGAAGGTATTTCGGCTGATGAAACACTTTTCGCACGCTCTCTGGCCCACAGCATTACAGAAGATGTCTGCCGCGAGAAAGGCGTTTCCGTTGAAAAGGCTGCCCAACTGAAAAAACAGGTTGAGGAAGGAACCTACGAACCGGATCCCATGGCCATTGCAAGGGCCATGTATGATCTATGAGGGCGCCTGAAAGCCTGATCCCGGTATTAGAACAGCTGTGTACTGTATTAGAACAGCTATGCCGGGTTGAGGCTGATAAACTAACCGTTGTTTCAGCTGATCATCCTGACCAGCTGGAATCTCTTTTAAATGATGAAAACATGCTTTTACTGCAGCTGCGCGGACTAGATAAAAAACGAAGTGATCTTCTTCGCAGGTCGGGTCTTGAGGGGCTTACTTTCCGCCAGATTTTGATGCAGGAGGACAGCGAGGAGGCTGTGGCACTTCTCTCTCCGATCCTGGAACGTTTATCCAGCCAGGCTGAAAAGCTGAAAAAGATAAAAGGCGGCACAGACCGTCTGATCCGGATCCGCATGAAACAGTTAGAACAGCGCCTTTCCGGTGCGAAGCAGAGCGATCCTCATGTTTATGACAAATATGTCTGATAAAACTGTGGGGACTGCAGGATACTTATATTTTGGAGGTAATAATATTTTATGGTAAGAGCAACTTTTTCCGGTTTTAATACCGCTCTGTCCGCTCTCCAGGCCAACCAGAAACGTCTGGATATTACAGGACAGAATTTGTCAAATATGAATACTGCCGGATATACCAGGCAGCAGTTAGAGGCATCCAGCCTTAATTATACGAATCCTGTTTCCCATTATTCTAATGGGAATGAAACTGCAGTAGGCTTTGGGGTAAGCATGGACCGGGTCTCACAGATCAGAGATCCTTATCTGGATATCCAATACCGCAGCCAGTCTGCTGACTGCAGCTATACCAATCGTTTACAGACTGCCCTTAATTCCCTGTCAAAGGTACTGGACGAAACAACCATTTCCGGCATCCGCAAGGCATTTGATGATATCCAGTCTACCCTTACAAGCATGCAGGATCCTGCAAAGGTATCCGATCCCATCTATGAAAGTGAGCTGCGAACTAAAATGCAGTCTGTATGTAATCTTTTTAACCAGGCATCCAGACAGATCACACAGGCCGAACAGAATGAATTTCAAAGGCTCACAGGGGAAGGCAGCAGTGAACAGGGCGATGTGCAGAAGATCAATGACATCCTCCGCCAGATCGGCGACCTGAACGTGCAGATCAAACGTAACCAGGTTGCCGGTCATCCTTCCCTGGAACTCCAGGATGAACGAAATCTTCTTCTGGATGAGCTTTCCGGTTATATTCCTGTTGAAACCAGATATTACAAGGATGATGCCCATTCCGGGAATAACGCCTATGACTATGATGCAAATGGTGCTGTGATCGGCAAGAAGGATTGGCCTGATGACCTGGAAGTGAGCATGAATTATATTGATGCCCAGGGAAAGAGCCAGAAGCTGATCCTGGTAAATGGATCTGACCTTGGTGCTGACGGTCTCACAAAAAACTACGGTCAGTTAAGTATGTTAAAAGGCGATCACCAGACAGCTGCTTCTGTTTCTGATCCTGCAAACATTTCCATCAAGTTTGAAAAAGCCCCCAGCTATCAAGGGAATGGACCGGCAGCTACCAATGATGTATACGCAGAGTTAAAAGGGATCCGTTTTGAAGGCGGCTCTCTTCAGGCAAGCCTGGATATGCTCCAGAAAACAGGTACCGGCAAGGTGATAAATGGATCTACTGCTGTGGATGATGTCCGTGGATACCAGTATTACTCAGGAAAACTGGATCAGTTAGCTTCCACTTTCGCAAAATCCATGAATGACATCAACAATGGCAAAAACCACACGGATAAGAATCTTTTATCTAATTCCACCGATGACTCAACAACTGGTATAACAGCCGGAAATATCGGTATCAGCAAAGGCTGGACCAGTGGAACGATCCATATTTCTACAGACGGCACCAACCGCACAGATACAATCCTTGATATGATCGCAGCTATGAAGGATACCAAGAAATTGAACGGGAAAACATTTGCTGATTATATGAATAACCTTTCCACCCAGCTGGCATCTGATTCCAGCTCCAACCAGACTGCATTAAAGACGGGCACAACTGTTTTAAACAGTATTCAGGACTCCAGAGACTCTCTTTCCGGTGTCAGCCTGGATGAAGAAGCAACCAATATGATGGCCTACGTTTCAGCCTATAATGCTGCTTCCCGTCTGATGACTGCCCTTGATGAAGTGTTGAATACCCTGATCAGTAATACTGGTGCATAAATATAAGGAGGATTAATAAATTATGAGAGTTGTACGTTCATCTGTTTACCGCAGGTATACTTCTTCTTTAAATGATCTTCAAAGCAATCTGAACAAAAGCATGAACAAGGTTTCTACCGGCGCTGCTTATGAAACAGCTGCTGATAATCCTCTTGCTTATTATCAGGGAAAGAAAATGGATCATTTATATCAGGATGCAAAGAGTAAAAGTTCTATTTTAGGTGATATTAAAAACCGTCTGTACCAGCAGGAGCAGGGCGCAAGGGATATCCAGAAGACTTTAAGCAACAGTAAGACTTCTATGCAGTATCTGCTGGATTCCTCCCATAACAGCTCAAAAACTTCTGTCCAGACAAAAAGAGATGCTCTTCTTCAGGATGTGCAGAGCATGGTCAGCAATCTGAACAGCCAGTATCAGGATTTCTATGTTTATGGAGGAAATGATATTACAACAGCTCCGTTTTCTTTAAGCGGAGATGGAAAAACCCTTACTTATACCCATAAGTATTCAGACGGTACCACAAAGACGGTCAATATGACCATGGCTTATGATACAAATAACAATACTTACAGTTATCATTTAAGCGATGATGACCTGAACAACCTTGTGACAGCCATGAGAGAACAAGGCCGGGTAGATATCGGTTATGGCGATATTTCCAACCGCCAGTCTCTTTTAGATACCTATACCGGAGGACTGAATATGCTTACGGGGCTTACTTCAGATTCCTTAAATGCCATGTCTGATGCGGATGCAAAGGATGCGGTCAAAGCTGCCCTGGAAACAACTCCTGTGGCACTTCTGAGCCGTTCGGTTATGGCCTGTGATAATTATACCAATGATACTACGACCGTTGATCAATTTACAGATACTATGGGCAGTGTACTTAAAGATGCAGCTAATACAGAGCATACCATCAGCACCATTTACAGCGACCTTGGCAATAAATATTCCCTGGTAGAAACTACAAAAACCCGTCTTGATACTTTAAGCGACAACCTGACAGAGGAATACAAAGACATTCTCGGAGCTGATCCTTATGAGGCCATCACAGAAATGTTCTCTTACCAGTACTCCTATTCTGCTGCTTTAAAAATGGGGTCAAACCTGATGCAGTCATCTCTTTTTGATTTTATAAAATGATACCGGTACATTGTTTACAAAAAACAAGCAAAAAATAATTTTCTATTTTCAGGTCAGAAGAAGGTGAAAATGTATGAAACCTGTGATTGAAGCAAATTTTAAACCTTTTGAATCTGTCCGTTTCCGTCAAAATGCCAGTCTGGTTTCAAAGGACCAGCTGGCAGCAAGACAGCATCAGGCGATTTCCCAATACCGCCTGAAAGTACGTCAGGCTCAAAATTACGGGATCAGTTCTCCGGAAAGCATGACCTGTATCCAGGATATCAGACAAGCTTTTAATCTCCGGGATACTGTCCAAAGAGTACATGGCACAGCAAACGTCTCTGGATCAGGAAACAGCTTTTGTGATCCATTTTCTGGCAGCCCTGACAATAATGGGCTGTATACCCTTCAGAGAGGTGAATTTGAATTTCGTGTGGCATCTGGCAATCTGGAATACGTACCAGCCCTGGAAATGACCATCATAACCTCTTATCCAAAAGTAGAGTTTGTGTATACCGGCACCCCCAATTATGTTCCACCAAAAAAAGAGCCGGATTCCCCTGCTCTTAATGTTACCATATAAAAACTGACCCCCGGAGGCTTATGCAATCATGAAGATTGATACAAAATATTACGGCGAAATTGATTATACAAAAGATGAACTGGTTGTATTTCCAGATGGTTTATTTGGTTTTTCCCAGTACCATGACTATCTTCCCCTCTCTATGGAGGAAGATGACAGTTCCCTGCTGATATTGCAGTCTGTAGACGAACCTTATGTAGCCTTTTTTCTCATCGATGCAGCAGCACTCTTTCCTTCTTATTCACCGGTTCTTCTACCAGAAGAATTATCCTTTCTGGAAGTAAATTCCAGTGATGAATTATCCTATTATGTCATATGTGCTGTAAAGAAGGATTATCTGGATGGAACCGTCAACTTGAAATGTCCTCTTGCCATTAATCCGGATACCCGCAAAGGAATCCAGGTGATCTTATCCAACGCTGACTATGATTACCGCCATACCTTACGTTCTCTTCTTGGTAAAGAGATAAAGGAACAGGACACTAAAAAAGGAGATAAATAGCCATGCTGATACTGAAACGTAAAAAAAATGACAGTATCCTGATCGGGAATGACATACGCATCACTGTACTTGACTGCGACAATGGATCTGTCAGCCTGGCTATAAATGCCCCGAAGCATATTTCTATTTTGCGGGAAGAATTGACAGAAGCAGAACGCAGCAACCTGGATGCCTTATTATCTGATACAGATTCACTGCGCTCTATTGAAAAAGGACTGAATTCTTATATGAAGAAATAGACCATAAGCTTAATGACCCGCAAACGGGTGAATACTGATAAAATGACTCTTATCTGCTATACAAAATATCATATAGCTCTTTCAGCTGCCGGCGTACGAGAGAAAAAAACTCTCTCAGACGCCGGTAAAATAATGCTCTTTTTTCCATGCGGTTTTCCCGCTCTTCTTCTTTTAATATGTCTGATCTAAGATCCAGCGCCTGTTCATCTGTTTCCGGTCCAAATTTCCCTGTCATGCCGTAGAATACATTTTTCTCCAGTATATCAAATACCTGGAGTTCTTCTTCCTCTGTCTCCATGCTGGCACATTCTTCCCGTGTTCCAAACCACATATAGCTTAAATGCAGAAGCTTCTGCGCCAGTATGTTTACTTTAAATTCCTTTAGCCGGTTCTCAAGCTCCTGAAACTGGTCTTCTTCTGCTGCTTTTCTGTAAAATACATATAAGTCTGCCAGATGGCGTATCTGCAGATGTCCTGTTACATATAGGTAAGCAGACTGGATCATAAGATAGACTAGCTGGTCTATGGCATTCCATTCATAAATGTAGTCACCATTTTCTTTCAGGAAAACACGCTGGAGCAGCTTTTCCATCCCCCTCTGGTATACCTGGGTTTTAAAAGGAAAGGTATGATAGATCTCCACAGAAAAGCGACCTGGTATACGCATCTTTTCACCCACTCCCGGATAGAGAGTATCCGTTTCGTAGCCTATATTGACCAGATAGCCTTTTGCAAAAAGATAATCTTCCGGGTCAAGAAAAAAAAGCTTTAGAGAGCTTTCCCCTGCCATTTCCTCCCTTGGATACAGCTGTCTGCGGCTGCTGGAGGAAAGGACGAGTACCGGGATTTTTTTTAATTCCAGAAGGACCAGTATCTCCCGTTCTCCTTCTGTGCAGCTTTCGTTGAATTTCAGAATATCGCTGTAGCGCTCATAAAAGCGTGTTTTCCACCGTTCCGGCATTTTTTCATTATTTCCAAGGATTGCAAGATAGATCAGGTTTGAAATTTTGTTATAATCTGCAACCCGGAACAGCCTTTCCCAGTCCAGATTTCCATGAAGCGGCTTTAAATCATCCTGGCGCACAACAGATGCAGCCATATTTACCAGTATGCGGCCTTCATAAAAGTTTTGATTTTCCATTTAACTTCACCTGTTTTTTGATATTCTTCTGTTAAGTCCCCCATCGATCCTGCGTATCTTATCTAAAAGCTTTTCTGTGCGGCAACGCAGATCCTCAATACGCTTCTCCAGCATTTTTTCGCGCTCTGTCTTTCCTTTAAAACAGCTTTTTACATTCATTAATGGACCTTTAGCCAGATCTCGTAGATACCGGTCCCGAAGGCTGTTTCCCGCAGTCTGCAGGATGATCTGTTCTTCACAGTCTGCATGGCGCTGCAGCTGTTCTCCCCTCATATCTAAAAGAAGAGAAGCGGAGACTGTGTCGCCGCGCTCCACTGCCTCCGCCAGTTCTTCCGTCAGACTACAAACTTCTCTTAATATATTATATCTCCTTTGAAGATATATCAAAATTGTTTCCAAGTCTGCGCTCATATATTCTCCTTTAACCGAAAACACTTCGTTCTCTCACAATATGCTGATCGCCGGAAATCTTTCCTGCCTGGTTAAATGCATCTCTTAATTCAGAAAGTATGTGGCTGATCCTTGGAATCTCTTCTGCCCTGCGTTCCCTTCCTGCTTTAACACGGCTGATATCATAGATCAGGTACTCATAGATACGTTTCAGATCCTTGCTGATGGGATACTGCATATCCAGTATCTGTATTAAATACCGGACGATCCGTCCTGTTTTTTCGAGACATTCTTCAAAAGTCTCATATTTTTTATCCTCAAGTGCGATCTGTGCCATTTTCAGACGTTTCACTGCTTCATCATACAATAAAAGCAACAACTCCAGATTGCTCATAGAATAGATCGTACTTTCCTTGTACTGCTTAAACTTTTCATACATGCTTTCTTACCCCCATCAGCCACCTAACTGTGACAGGTAGCTGGACTGTGAATTCATCTGATTGATCAGCCTTTCCATCTGCGTAAACTGGCTGATATAACGGTCCTGCTCAGTTGACAGCTGGGACTGCAGGTTTGTGATGGTTTCCTGCATATCCTTTAATTCTTTATAAATACTGTTGTTAGTCAGGGTCAGGCTTAGTTTTTCAGATCCTGCCTCTTCAATAAGCACACCATAGGAATTTCCATTCTTGCTTGCATATCTGGTGGCATAAGTAGAAAGAGTACTGTCTATGGTGTTTACAATACCATGCGTGCCTGTGAACAGGTCTGATACCTTTTCCGGATCACTGTCCATGGCAGTTTTAAACTTTTCTTCATCAAATACGATCTTTCCACCTGCTGTGTAATCATCTGAGAAGGAAATTCCGATCTTTTCAAGATCGTCATAAGAAACACCGTTTATCATCATTGAAGAGAAAATGCCCTGGGTAGCATTGTCCAGATCTTTTAAAGCGCTGCTGTTGTACAGAATACCCTCTTTTGCCTTATCCTCCCAGTTTTTAATGGAGGTTTCATTCATTTCATTTTTCTGGTCATCTGTCAGAGGCTTATAATTACTGTCCGGCTTGGTTGTTGCCTGGGTGCGGACCTCATCGATCATGGCATTATAAGCTTCAATGAATTTCTTTACAGTCTCTGTCACCTTTTCTGTATCTGCTGATGCAGTAAAGCTGACGCCTCCTTCAGCAGTTGCCGAGCCTGTATTAAATGTATTCGTGGCTCTAATATCCAGACCGTCAATGGAGAAGGTATTGCTGCTGCTGGTAATGGTGGTCTGTACCCCATTATAGAGAATACTCATCTCACCATCTGTGCCATCTGTGCTAACCCCGCCGAAAATGAGATTTGCTGCATCAGCAGTATCATTTGGATCTGCACCAAGGGTGATCTTACGACCCTCACCTTTTTCATTGGAAGAAAGAACAAATTTATTTTCACTGCCCAGATAGATGGCAGTTACTCCCGCATCTTTATTATTATTGATCGCAGTAAGCAGTCCGTCTACTGTGGTATCTGCAGTGATATTATCTATTTTTGCACCATTGACTGTAAAGTTTTTTAATGCGTCGTTTAATTCCTCTTTTGTATTGTATTTTCCCAGTCCCAGTTTGACCCTGTTCTCCCACAGGCTGCTTCCTGTACTGATCTTATTTGACTGGGTAGATGTGATACCCAGAGCATTCTGGAGTTCCTTTGAGTCTGCGGATATCTGTAATGTCTGTTTGTTGTCTTTTGCAGTAAACGTCAGGCTGCCATTTTGACCCTCACCTACAGTAACCTTTCCTGAACCGAAGGCTTTATCCAGCTTATTCTGTAAGCTATCCTTAAAAGCTTTAAAATCTTTTATCTCTTCCTTATCGCCGATCAGTTCAATATTCTTTGTCTGTCCGCCATAAGAAACAGAAATTGATTTTCCCTTAAGATAGCCGGAAAGGGGCTGCTTTGTTATAGCTGCAGCCTCGAATGAAGATTTATTTGAAGATGCGTTAAATTCATCAAGTGAAATGCCGTTATCTATATCATCCTGATTCATCTTGCCGGAATTAAAGCCAAGACTCTTTAAAGCAGATGATGTTTCCCTGATCACATAGCTTTTTCCTTTATCGGTAATACTTGGTGTCTGACTGATCTGGATCTGATCACCATTCAGTGTAAATTTAATGCCGCTCTTTCCATCTTTTCCGAGAAATCCCTGGGAATCAAGGGCTTCATTCAGCTGTTTTACTACATCTTTAGAATCAGCCGTATAATCAATGGTGACTGTCTCTGTTTTTCCGTCCACCTTTTTTTCATAACTGGTGGGGAACGTAAAGGTTGCTTCCTCTGTGAATTTCTTATCTGTAATACTGTAGGTTCCAAATGTCAGCTTCGTTCCGGAAAGATTGGAGGTCTTTACTTCTTTATTTTCAAAATCAGACGCGCTGATGCCGCCTAAGGTAATAGCTGAATCTTTTTCATTTTCTGTTTTCTTTTCGCCGGAGATCAATGTGGCAGATGTTGCTAATCTGTTTACTCCCAGAACTGATACTCTGGATGCAGTGTCTGCGTTTCCTGTCGCTGATATATATTTTGTATAGTCAGGATCCCCCTGTACACTGACCTGGTTTTTTGCAAAGAAATCACTGTTTTTTAAGCTCTTTGTTGCTGAATAGCTAAGGTAATTGTCCTGAAGATCTATGATCTTATTGCTGATAGAACGATATGCATCCCGCTTCCATTCCAGTTTGGTCATAGCCTGTTTCTTGGATGTGATCTTGGATGTTGTTCTTGCTGTCATCTGTTCGATCAGTGCATCCCTGTCAATACCGGAAGCTAAACCACCAAATCCTCTTAAAGCTGTATTTCCAAGACTGCTGCTTGTTCTTGATACACTTGACATATCTGCTGCTCCTTTCAGTCATGTGATGTCGCGGAGTACATAAAATGCGCCGCTTCTGTATACTTTATCCCTGTGATTCTATAGATTCTATATACATATTTCGGCGCAGCATGAAAATTTATAAGATATGGCGTGGATGTTCTTTTACTTCCATACAGGCTCTCATGGACTGACTTAAAACAGCCACACGGAATTTATTGCGGTAAAAGGTTAACAGCATCGGGACTGTCGTATTATCTGCTACAATATATTTGGGCGGCAGCCTGGTAAGCATCAGCGCCTTCACATCTGCCTGACAGCGGCTGCAGGTACAGGTATCATTGCTTTTCAGTGCGTCAAGGATCAGTTCCGGAGTAAGAATCTCCTCCATGATATTTACGACCCGGTAACTTGGACCATCTTCCTGCTTCTGCTCTTCCTGTTGTTCCGGTTCTTTCTGTACAGGTGTCCCTGCGTTTGTTTTGGGCTGCTCTGTCTGTTCTTCTGTCTGTTCTTCTGACTGTTCTTCCGACTGTTCTTCTGTCTGTTCTTCTGACTGTTCTTCCGACTGTTCTTCCGGCTGTTCTTCCTGCTCCCCGGGCTGTTCTGCCTGCTCTTCTGTCTGTTCTTTTTCCAGCTCCTGGATCAGATTCTTCTGGATCTCTTCTGCCAGCTTTCCTTCTTCTCTTGGATCAACTACAGTCACATTAGCGGAAAGCACTCTTACCGGTTCTTCAGCAGCTGATCCTTCCTGCTGTGTTTCACCGGAAGCTGAAGAAGACGGCTGTGTTTCGCCAGAAGACGCAACTGGCGGCTGTGAACCTGTGATAAGGTTCAGCACATGTGAGGTTTTATTTGTTTTTTTTGCCATATTATTTCTCCCTGAAACCTATGATCTTTTCTACCTCATCTAAAAACTTTCCATAATCCTTTACAGCTGATGCTCTCGGACTGTACTCAAAAATACTTTCTCCATGGGCCGGTGCTTCCGCAATCGCCACTCCGGACCTTATTTTTGTGTCAAATACCCGGGTTTCCAGCTGCCCGGCCAGCTGCCCGGCCATTTCCAATACATCCCTGCAAAGACATGTTCTTGGATTAAAGCGGTTTAGCAGGATACCCATGATCTTAAGGCCGGGATTGATCTGTATGCGGACAGATTCTACTGTTTCCTTTAACTGTGACAGACCAACCAGACTGAGGATATCCGATGCCATTGGTATAATAAGATAATCAGAAACTGCATATGCGTTAACTGTGAGAAGATTTAAGGCAGGGGGTGTATCGATCACAATATAGTCATAAAAATCCATAACTGGTTTTAAAACATTTTTTAAAATAGATTCTTTTTCTTCTCCCGGATTATACTCCAGACCACTGCTGCTTAATGTAATATCAGAAGGAAGGATATCGATCCCTTCTGTGCGGCTGATCGCCTTTTGTATGGATACATCTCCTTTTAATACATCCAGTATAGTAGATCCTCCTTCGGTATCCAGACCAAGGCAGAATCCAAGATTTCCCTGGGGATCCAGGTCTATACACAGAACCTTTTTACCTGCCATCGAAAATCCTGCAGCCAGCGCTGCTGATGTTGTGGTCTTTCCCACACCGCCTTTTTGATTTGAAACCGTAATGACCATTTTATGTATCTCCTTTTATCCTCTCTTCTGCATACAATATTTTCTGAAAGATCTCCCTGTATTATTCTCCAAGGCGTTCCATAGATTCCTCTACCTGTTTTACCAGTTCCTGGATCTCCTGATATACAGCGGCTGACTCATTTGCCATACGTCCGATCTCATCTGCTACAACACCAAAGCCTACACCTGCTTTTCCGGCACGGCCTGCTTCAATGGCTGCATTCAGGGAAAGCATTTTTTCCATCGTAGCCGTCTGCTCCAGTCCCTTTGCCTTATACTTGATCTGTCCTACTGCATCCCGTACTTTCTTTTCCTCTTTTGCAAATGCTTCTACGCTGTCTGCATTGCTCTTCCGGTAATAAAGGGCATTAGCCCACAGATTCAGCATCTCAGCTAAAAGCTGTCCACCGGCACTTACTACTTCCTGGCTTGGGGCTGAATCATCCGGGTAATCTCCAAGGACGATACCGCCGATCACTGTACCTGCACGGAATCCTCCTACTGTAAGATCCTGGGTAAACTCTCGCAGCTCATTATGTTTTCCATTGGTATACCTGCTGTAAAAGCTGGTAAAGGAGTTTCCTCTCGTAATGTATTTTCCTTTCATATCCACTACTGCTGCTGTCATGCCTGTGACCGTTAAAAACAGATCCTGGATCCGCTGAAGTTCTTTTATATCCAGGATCTGGCGGATATCCAGATTTTCTGTACTTTCATCTTTTGAAACGGTATCCATATAGGAAGTTTTCCCTGATACTGCTGATCCTGTTGCCGCTTTAGAAGCTGTATCTTCATTTTTGGTCCCATTCTGGATCCACTGGGCCAGCTTGCGGTCTGTTGCCCGGATATGCTTAACCAGCACGCTTACCATATAGTTGATCTCGCCCAGGGAATTGATCGTCGGACCTTCCTGCTCCATTTTTATAATGGCATCCCCCAGTTTCTGTTTATACCATTCATGAAATTTATGATGTTCTGTATATTCCGGATATTTTGACTGCTTCTGGAGATCCTCCTCATCTGAAAAGTGTTTCGTTACATATTCAACAAGAAATTCTCCCAGACTTGAGAGATTTTCTCTTCCCTTTCCCTTTGAGCATGCATCCAGAAGGGTATTGACTTTGTCAAAAATCTTCCTGTGCTCACTGTCGATCAGTTCATTTCCTGTTACAAGATCCTGTGTTAATACATATTTTTCCATCCTTAGAGTCCTCCTTACTGCTGACTGTACTGTTTTTTAAAACGGGCAAGCAGTTCATCCATTACTGTGATCAGATGCCCGATCTCCGGCTTGGAAAGCTGTTCGTCTGCACCTAATTCTTTCCCCTTCTGCCTCATCTGCTCATTGATCAGGGAAGAGAAGATGATAACCGGGATCTTCTTTAAATGTTCGTCATCCTTGATCAGCTTTGTAAGCCTATGGCCATCCATTTCCGGCATTTCGATATCTGTAATGACCAGATTGACCTTATCATACAGATCAGAATCATTATGTATTTGTGAAAGGTAATCCCATGCCTCCTGGCCATTGGAAAAATTCTTTACATTGGTAAATCCGGCCCTTTCCAGGGAATCATCGATCATTTTACTTAAAAGAATGGAATCTTCCGCGATCACAATAGGACTGTTGCAGATAGGGCGGTCTCCCATCTTATCTACATCTGCCACCTGTATAGTTGTTTCCGGTGCGATCTCTGCCACGATCTTTTCAAAATCCAGGATGATCACCAGCTCTTTTCCGCACTGGGCAATACCGGTAGCAACACTGTCATCTCCATTTGCAATGGTCTTATCTGGCTTCTGTATATCTTTCCATGAAATCCTGCTGATACCTTCGATACTGTCTACCCGGAAAGCAACCGTCATTTTATTAAAATTTGTTACGATAAACAGATCTCTTGGCCCATTTTCCCGGTCATCTCCTGTAAGATATTTTGCCAGGTTGATCACTGTGATCAGCTCATCCCTTGGTTTAAAGATGCCTTCTACTGCCGGGTTTGCATGAGGCATCGGTTTTACCTTTTCACTCATGATGATCTCCTGGACTTTTGCCACATTAATGCCATAAAATTCACCCAGAACTGTGAATTTCATTACTTCAATCTCGTTTGTTCCTGATTCTAAAAGAATCCCTTCTTTTTCATTTTTGACCATGATCTTCTCTCCTTTTTTCTGTAAACAGGCATGTCACAGATGGTGACACCACCATAAATGAAAGCCCTGGCTATAGATGGCGTTCCGGTCGTCCCACTGTACGCACGATCACATCGCCTGTTGCAAGATCTAAAAGCATGGTACGGGCATAATTTCCTCCTGTATCCTCTGCTGCGATACAGATTCCTTCCTGGGCCATGACTTTTTTTACACTTTCTGCATTTCTCTGCCCGATATTTCCAAAGCTGCTGTTTCCGCTGATCTCAAACATCTTGGCTCCCCCTGCGATCTTAACTACCATCCGGCTTTTTACCATACCGAATATTTTCAGCTTTCTGAGGGTTTCCCTGATGCCGCTGTCTGCAAATTTAAATGGATTGGAATCCTTTCCTTCAAACTGTACCGGAAGCATGATGTGCAGAAGTGCTCCCAGACGGGTAACCGGATCATAAAAGGTTATCCCGATACAGGAACCCAAAGCATAGGTTATGATCCTTCCTTCCCCTCGTGAAAACTTCATATCACCGATTCCTACTTTTAATTCTGTGCCTCCGATCATTATGAAACTCCCAACCTCTCTAAAATATCGTTTAGAGAACGAATGTCCGGCAGCATGAGCAGCCAGTCAGAAAGTGCTTTTCCGCCGATCACAAAATCTGCATTGCAATACATCAGTTTATCTGTTTCATATCCATACTCAGCAATAGGTACCATTAAGATCCCACCCAGCATGTTGATGGTAGCACTTGGAACAGACAGTTCCACCTCTACATTTACAAGTTGTGAAAAAGCATTTATATAAGAACAGATAATGATGTTTCCTACTTCTACCAGTGCTGATCTGGCCATTTCGTCCATATCCAGAAAGGACTTATAACGGCTTCCAAGCAGTTTTTCCAATACCTCATTTGCAAAATCCAGGTCGAAAAGGAACAGCATCAACCCCTCAATATCACCTGACATTTTTACAAGGGCTGCCGCAACAAGCTCCTCCGCATCACCGATCCGGTTCATGGCATCATTGTATCCAAGGATATTCACAGATGGGATCGAGATCCGGACTTCTTTCTGCAGAAGCTTGGAAAGAGCAGTTGCTGCATGACTGGTACCGATACTGCCGATCTCCCGCATTACATCCAGAGCCTGCAGGTCCATATCTTCATATCGCTTTATTTCCATTTTTTACCTTATCCTCTCAGTGAATTGATCGTTCCTTCTATATCATCTGATGTAGTGATCATTTTTACAGCATAAGAAAAGGCTCTCTGACATTCGATCACATGGACCATTTCTTTTGCCATATCGGTGCCTGAATTCTCCAGTGCCCCTTTTTGCAGGACCGCATCTGATTTTAAAGAAGCTTCCATTCCATCCTGTGCTTTATATTCATTATCTCCTACGCTTAAGAGACGGCTGGGGTTTGAAAATGTGTATACACTTACCTTAGGAAGGTCAGTATCATCCTCTGTGCTGTCTGTATCATCTGTATCATAGTCATCGTCTTCTGACTCTGATTCCTCCTGCAGCTTTTCTACATCTGTTACTTCCAGCTTAAGAGGCTGCCGGTTCTGGTCCAGCACCAGCTTTCCATCTTCTGTTGTAAGATAAAATCCATCTTCACGTTCTCCCCTGTGAAAATGACCGTTTCTTGTATAGGTGATCTCACCTGACGCAGGATCCTGTATCATAAAAAATGCATTAGGCTCCATAATTGCATAATCATATTCTTTTCCGGTCTGAGTAGCACCGGCTGTACTAAAATCCGTCCAGGTACGCTCCACTCTGGCTCCTGAACCTGTCTGCAGCTCTGTCTGGGCATTTTCAGAATCATTAAGATTATAGTGGATCAGTTCAGAAAAAGCCGCTGTTTTAGGTTTAAAGCCTGTATTGTTGATATTGGCCAGGTTATTGGATACAACTGACAGTTTTTTTGTAAACTGTCCGGCTCCTGCTGCTCCTGTATAAAATGACATATTCATTTCTTTATCCTCCTTACAGCTTACCGACATCTGACACAGACTTACTCATGATCTGATCATACATTTTCAGTGACTGGGCTGCGCTTTGAAGCGCTCTCTGGGATGACATCATAGCTGTCATCTGCTCCACCATGTCTACATTGGATTTTTCCAGCATTTTCCATTGAACAGTTGTATCTGCAGGCGTTGTTTCTGCCTGTGCAGTAGAGAAAAGTCCATTATCCTCTGCATGAAGCTGCCCCTGATCTGGAAAATCCACTACTTTCAAAGTTCCATAATCCTCTATGGTAACTTCCTGGCTGCCGCTTTCTTCACCATCAGACTGTTTTGTAATAGCAGCAGTAATGTGTCCTTTGGAATCAACTGTAAAGTTCTCATTTTTGATCTGGACAGGCTGTCCTTCTTTGTTTAAGACTCTTCCTGCCTGGTTTAAAACCAGATATCCATCTTTATCTACTGAAAATGAACCATTCCTTGTATACCGGATGCCCTGTGATGTCTGGATGCAGAAAAAGCCATTTCCATTTAAGGCAAAGTCATAGATCCCATCTGTCTGTTCCAGACCGCCCTGGTCATAATTGGTATAAACCTGCTTTGCTGTCTTTATTTTTGAAACAGTTGCCAGCTGGGTTGGATTTTCTTTGCTATACTGTCCTGTACGATAAAGCATTTCTTCTTTGAAAGTACTGCTTACCATTGTTTCGTTTTTATATCCAGGAGTCTGGATATTCACCATATTATTGCTGATGGTATTTAAGTTCCTGCTCTGGGTCAGCATGCCTGACGCCAGATTATAAAATCCCTGATACATCTGACTTTATCCCCTTTCCATTTTTTGTTTCTATAAAATGGCGCAGCTTACGCAAGGCGATCGTGTGGATCTGGGATGCTCTGGGCTGGCTGACACCTATGACCCGGCCCACCTGTTCCATTTTCAACCCTTCCATATAATGCAGTGCCAGTGTTTTTTGCTCTTTTTCATTTAGCTGGGCTATGCCTTCTGCCAGCACCCGCATATCCTCTTCCCACAAGCATGCCTCCTCAGGCTGTACCTGGGTATCGTTGTTTGTGATCTGGAGTCCATTGGATGTATTCTGGTTTTCCAGTAAAAAATCAAGAGACTGGATATTTCTCCTGTTTTTCATGGAAATGATCCTCTGGCAGCGTTTTTTTTCTATTCCAAGATGCTTTGCCAGTTCATCAACTGTTGGTGTTCTTCCTAATTCACGCTTCATGTCCTCGCATGCAGATTCTATAATCCCCAACTGCTTGTAAAATCCCCGGGGCATCCACTCCTGTTTTCTTACATAATCCAGCATTGCTCCTCTTACCCGCGTTGTAATGTAAGTGGAAAACTTAATGTTTTTATCCGGATCATACATATCGATCCCTTTTATGATCGCCACCACACCTTCATTCACTGCATCTTCCATCTGCATGGTGGTAGAATAAAGATCATATAGTTTCGTTGCCGTGGTTCTGGCTATGTACAGATACTGCATTGTGATCTCTTTCTTTATTTCCGGATCTTTCGTTTTTTTATAAAGCGCAAATAACTCCTTCTCTGCCTTTTCCTGCTTATCTTCCATAACTTTACTCACTCCTGTTATCTGCTGTTTATATCATTTGACCGTACACTTATGATCCTTTTTTCATTGTACTTATATTTCCAATTGACTGGATCTGCACATTATTTGCGATCTCATTAAATGAAAGCACCCTGATATTAGGATAAAAGGGTTCTACCAGATGGTAAAAATGGATCCTCATAACCTGTGAAGTCAGGATCACCGGATTCTGTGATAAACCACTGAACTTTTTTATCTGCTCTGCCAGCTGCCGGATCACATGCTGGAGCATTTCCGGGTTTAATGCCAGATATAAGCCATTTTCCCCTTTTGACAAGGATGCGACCATTTCCCGTTCCAGCTGGGCATCCAGTGTGATCACTTTCATGCATCCATCTGTACAGTACATGCGGGTAATGGTACGTTTAAGAGCTGTCCTGATCTTTTCTACTGTCTGGTCCAGCTCTCTTGGAGGAAGACCTGTTTCTGAGGCTGTCTGCATCAGATTCTCTACAATGGTCTCCAGGTCGCGGATCGGGATTCCTTCTTTTAGAAGGTTTGTAAGAACTCTCTGGAAATAACTGTAGCTGATCATCTGTGGTATTGCCTCTTCCACCAGTTCAGGAGCTGTTTTTTTCAGATTTTCCGTAAGCCTTACCACTTCCTGTCTTGTAAGCAGTTCGTATGAATGCTGCCGGATGACTTCTGAAAGATGCATGAGCAATACAGACAGAGGATCAATGACCGTATAACCATATAATTCAGCCCGATCTCTGTTTTCAGGCTTGATCCACCTGCTGGGTATACCGTATGCCGGTTCAATGGCCTCAATACCTTCAATTTCTTCTTCCACCTCCTCTGGTTCCAGAGCAAGGAAATAATCAATCAGGATCTCTCCTCCTGCAACTTCTTCTCCTTTTATGCGGATACTATACTGACTTGGTCCCAGGGAAGAACTGTCCCGGAGCCGGATGGATGGGATCACAAACCCCATATCCTGGGCATATTGGCGGCGGAATATAACGATCCTGCTGATCAGCCTTCCGCCTACTGACTCATCTGCCAGAGGGATCAGACTATAACCAAACTCGATCTCCACTGGCTCCAGTGTAAGAAGGCTGTATACATTATTTACATCTTTAAAATATTCTTCCTCACTTACTTCCTCTTTTGCAGCAGCCGCCTGAGCCTGTGGGGAATCCTGAAGCTGGGTAGAAGGAGCCATTGCCATTTGTGACAATGCCTGTGGCTCTTTTTTTATCTTTCCGGAAAGATAAAATCCGCTTCCCATAAGACATGCAGCCACAACCAGAGTCCTTACTGCCGGCATTCCAGGTATCACAGCCATAACCGCCACTGCTGCACCACTAACGATCATAGCATGAGGCTGGGCCAGAAACTGCTTTGATACATCTTCATTTAAGCTGCCTTCTGAAACAGCTCTTGTAACGATCATTCCTGTTGCAGTAGAAATAAGAAGAGCCGGTATCTGGGATACCAGACCATCACCTACTGTCGCAATGGAATAGGTACTCAGCACGGCTGAGATGCTGCTGCCGGACTGTACAATACCGATGATGCTGCCGCCGATCAGATTGATGGCAGTTGTGATAAGTGACATAACTGCATCACCCTTTACGATCTTAGTCGCACCATCCATTGCGCCATAAAAATCTGCTTCTCTCTGAACCTTGGCACGCCGTTCCCTTGCCTGTGTTTCATTGATCAGGCCAGAACTAAGGTCTGCATCAATAGCCATCTGTTTTCCCGGCATGGCATCCAGATTAAATCTGGCTGCCACCTCTGCCACTCGTTCTGCACCTTTTGTGATAACAATAAACTGCATCAACACGATGATCAGGAAGATGATCAGACCTACTACTACGTTTCCTCTTAAAACGAAATCACCAAAGGCAGCAATGACACGGCCTGATGAACCTCCCTGAGAAAGGATATTTCTCGTGGTTGAAACATTGATACCCAGACGGAACAGCGTGGTAATAAGCAAAAGAGAGGGGAATATGGAGAATTCCAATGGCTCCCGAATGGTCATGGTTATTACCAGGATCATCATGGAAAGGGACATATTCAATATGATCGCCACATCCACCAGTCCCGCCGGAAGGGGAATGATCAAAAGCAATATGATCGTGATCACAAACATAACCACTGAGTAACTCAATAACCGTTTCATTCGTCCATTAATCTCCAACTATTATTTTTTATCTTTATTTTTCCCGTTATCCTGTTTATACAGATATACCAGGATTTCTGCTACTGCCGTATAAAATTCTGAGGGGATCGGCCTGTCCAGTTCACAGGAATTGTACATAGCCCGTGCAAGTGGTTTATTTTCAATGGTATAAACATTGTTTTCTTCCCCCACCTTTACGATTCTTAACGCCAGTTCATCTAATCCCTTGGCAAGTACTACCGGAGCATTGTCATGATCAGGATCATATTTTAAAGCAATGGCCACATGGGTAGGATTTCGTATGATCACATCTGCCTGGGGAACCTTCTGCATCATCCTGCTGGATGCCATCTGACGCTGCAGGCTTTTGATCCTGTTTTTAATCTCAGGGTTACCTTCTGTCTGTTTATACTCATCTTTTACTTCCTGCTTTGTCATACGAAGCTCTTTTTCGTATTCCCAGCGCTGATACAGATAATCGCCAAAGGCAATGACCATAAAGGCAATACATACACGTATCAGCAGATCAAAGATCATTTTCATCATATAAGCCGCAGATGCTGCAGGACTCATATCGATCATTGATGCCATGGGCTGCAGATCCTGCTTCAGTATGTTGTAAAGCAATACCAGCAGCAGTGTTATCTTGATGGAGTTTTTCACCAACTCTACTGCATTTTTCATGGAAAACAGACGTTTTATGCCTGAAAGAGGATTAAGCCTGTTCCATTTTGGCCGGATGGATTTAAAGGATACATTAAAACGTGTTTGTACTCCATGCGCCACAATTCCAAGTAAAAGGGCTAAAAGCAACAGAGGAAGCGCACATTTTAAAAACACAGACAGTGTAACAAAAACAAGGCTGGCTGAAAGCATATCTTCTGAGGACCGGGCTGCTCCATCTATGACCCAGGTCATATAATTTTTCATCTGTCCATATATAAAAGGAAGCCATATGCGGATCCCGAAAAATATGCCAGCCAAGATCACTACGGTAGATACATCCCTGCTTTGGAAGATATTTCCTTCTTTTCTGGCATCCCGCCGCTTTTTGGCGGTAGGCTGTTCGGTTTTCTCCTGGCCACTCTGTCCCATCTTCTATGACACTCCTTTCAGACTGGTTTCATATTGCTTAAAAGCTTCCACATCATCTGATACATATATGTAAAGATGGTATCTATATAATCTGCCATTGGCGAAAACAGTAGCAGCATCATCAAAAGCCCCATTATGATCTTTACCTGGAAATTTACCGTAAAAACATTGATCTGGGGAATGATACGCATCAGAATCCCCATTGCCAGTTCTGATACAAGCTCAATTGCTATCATTGGAAATGCAAACTGCATACCAGTAAGGATCCCCTGGCAGAATCCAGCTGTGATCACATGGACCAGCATAGGATTAAATGTCACTTTTCCAAAAGGGATCAGCTGTACCGACTGGTAAAACAATGCTAACAGCCGCAAATGACTGTTGCTGGCAAAAAAGATCAGTACCATAAATGCATAATAAATACCGGAACTGACCGTTGACTGGGTTCCATACTGGGGATCATAAACCTGAGCCATGCTAAGTCCCATTGAATAATCCATAATGGAAGAAGCAAACCGGATCGTAAGGAATGCCAGTTCCATTGCAAAGGCTAACACTGCCCCAAGAAAAAGCTCTCCCGCAAGCATCAGGATGTATTCTGCCATTGATCCCGGATATGCCATCTGGGTCTGGTCTGCAGACAGATACAGGAGCAGTGACAGGGCAAAAATAAAATATGCCCTTATTTTTACAGGAAAATTACTTTTTCCAAAAAGGGGATTGAATCCGATGGCTCCGCTCATACGCATCACTGCCATTGAAAATGTGATAAACATAGATCTTCTTTACCCCTTTGCGATCAATTCCACTATGTATTGAAAAAATTCCTGAAGCATGACCAGCATAGAACTTCCTAAAAAACCTAAAAGCACCATAATAGCCAGCAGCTTGGGGACAAATGTCATTGTCTGTTCATTGATCTGTGTGGCTGCCTGAAAAACAGCAATGACCACACCTACGATCATACTGATCAACAGAAATGGCAGCGACAGCTTCATTGCCAGCTGGAATGCTTCATACATGATATCCAGGATCTGCACTTCTGTCATATTCCCACCTCTTTCCTACCGGAAGCTTTGTACCAGACTGGAAAATAAAAGTTCCCAGCCATTTACTGTAATAAATAAAAGTAACTTAAAGGGAAGAGAGACCATAGTTGGCGGAAGCATTACCATACCCATGGACATAAGGGTGGTAGACACCACTATATCTATAAGCAGAAATGGAAGATAAATCAGAAATCCTGCAAGAAACCCTTTTTTTAATTCGCTGGTCATAAAAGCTGGTACAACAACAGTAAGAGTATATTCTTTCACATCTTTCTTAACTTCCTGTTTTGACATCTGTACAAAATGATCCAGCGTATCCTTCTCTGTATTGCGAAGCATGAATTGCTTCAGTGGATCTGCCATGCGGCTTACTGCCTCCTGCTGTGTGATCTCCCCATTTTTATAGGGCTCGTAGGCAACCGTATTGATCTGACCTATAACCGGACTCATAATATACAGCGACAAAAAAAGTGCCATGCCTGTTAATACCATATTAGGCGGTGTCTGCTGGACTCCCATTGCACTTCTCGTAAAAGAAAGTATGATTATAATACGCATAAAGGAACTCATCATAACCACAATGGAAGGAAGCAATGCTGCAAAGGTAAGCAGCATGATAATATCCAGCGCAGGAACATTTCCTCCATTTAAGCCTGTAATCAGCTCATTCATTCGTTTTCTCCTCCTTAAACCGTTCCAGAACCTGGATCCCCGTCTGACTAGTCCCAAGCAGATATTGGTTTTCATCCAGTTTAAGAAGAATAATGTACTGATCATTTCCTACTTTTAGTTGTTCCAGTATCCGCATCTTTCCCCCTTTATTTCCATAAGGGGCGTTTTTCCCCAGGTACCGGCTTGCCTGCCATGCCAAAAACAAAATGACTACAAAAGCAAGCAGCATACCTGTTGTAGAAACAATATCTGTTATCATATTAAGGGCTCTCCGGATTGATATCCCTGGTTACAATATCGGTAATACGGATACCAAAATTATCCTCTACTACTACAATATCTCCCCTGGCAACACACTGTCCATTTACATACAGGTCTGCCTGTTCTCCTGCCATTTTGTCCAGGACTACAAGAGATCCCTGGGTAAACTCCAGAATATCCTTTACCAATTTCTTAGTGCGTCCTATTTCCACTGATATCTCCAACGGCACCTTCATGAGCATTTCCTGGTTGGCGCTTTCTTCTCCATTTTCACTTCCAGAAGATTCAAGACCAGGCGCATTGGCCGGCCGGATCAGGGCAGGTTCCCTGGATTCCTTTTTCCCTTCCTGTTCCCGTTTTTCCATATCCTGCATCAGCTGCATCATCTGCACCTGTGACTGCTGCATCTGATTCAAAAGCTGTAAAATAGCCGGATTCATATCTGCAGAAATACCAGCTGGAATCTGGGAATATACCGGCTGCGATGTAGGTGCTGGCTGCGGTGTAGATGCTGGCTGTGGGACCGGTGCTGGCTGCGGGACCGGTGCTGGCTGTGGGGCCGGTTCTGGCTGCGGTGTAGGTGCTGGTTCTGGATCAGGCTGCGTTTTTTCTTTCTCTGCTGCCTCTTCTATTACCTTCTCTGCAGTTTCTTCTGCTGCCTTTGATCCTGACTCCTTATCTTCTGTCTGAACCTCTGCTGCTTCTTCCAGGGATATCTCAAATGGTTCCAAAAGCCTTTTGGCGAGCTTTTCCGGCATAATATTTAAAAACTCACTTTTCAGCTTTCCTTCGATCTCAAGGGTAAAGGAAATGACCACCATAGGAATTGCTTCCGGAAAATACTTGTTTTTAAAGCTTTCTGCGTCTGTGATCTCAAAAGAAACTGGTGTGGATATATTAACTGTAAATTTCAAAAATTCTGAAAGTGCCGTTGCTGAAGCACCCATCATCTGGTTCATTACCTCACAAATAGCACTTCTGTTGATCTCATCCAGTTCAAATTTATCATCTGGTACCTCTTCGCCCAGAAGGGTTCCTACTATGATGCGCACGTCATTTCTGCTGAACATCATAATATTGCTTCCTTCCAGGCCCTCTACATAAGCGATTTCTACTCCTACTGCCGGTTCCAGCTTTTTAAACTCAAACTGATCCCTTGTAAGGATCTTTACCTTTGGAGTCGTGATGTGAACGGTAGATCCCAAAAGGGTAGACATTGCTGTCGCTGATGCTCCAAGGCTGATATTCATCATCTCCCCAAGAGCATCTATTTCCATCTCATTAAAGCTGAGTGCACCCATTCTTATTTTCCTCCTGTTTTCTACTTACCGATTTCCAGTGCTTTCTGAGCCATCAGCTTAATTGCGTTTAATGCTGTTACATTTGCTTCATAAGACCGGGTCGCTGACATGCTGTCTACCGTTTCCTTCAGCACATCCACATTTGGCATAGTCACATAGCCGTCTGCATCCGCATCCGGATGATCCGGATTGTAAACTTTCTTAGCTTCTCTGTCATCTTCCACAATGCCAGAAACTCTTACTCCTGCATGACGGCTGGTTATTCCTTTTCCCCGTGCTGCATTTTCCATTGCCTGGGCAAAAGACGTATCTGAATAGCTTTCAAGAAGTACATTTTTCCTTCGGTATGGACCACCTGACTCTGTCCGCGTTGTGTCCATATTTGCTATGTTTTCTGCCGCAATATCCATCCTGACACGCTGTGCGCTCATTCCAGAAGCGCTTATATCGAATGAACCTAAAAATGCCATAACAGTTCCCTCCTTATGGATCATTTTCCTAAAATGTCATTTACAGTTTTTACAATTCTCTGTGCATCAAAAGGCTTCACCACAAAATCACGGGCACCTGATTTGATCGCATCTACAACCATGCTTTCCTGTCCCATTGCTGTACACATAACAACTTTGGCATTTGGATCACCTTCACGAATTTTTTTCAAAGCCTGAAGCCCGTCCATATTTGGCATGGTGATATCCATAATTACCATGTCCGGTTTTTCCTCACTGTATTTTTTTACTGCTTCTGCCCCATCCTGTGCCTCGATAAAATCGTTATATCCACTTGAACTGAGAGCTTTCTTGATCATCATCCTCATAAAAGCAGCATCGTCTACCAGCATTATCTTAGCCATTTCTTATTCCTCTTCTTCCTTCATTCTTATTTATACTCCCGTATTCCGGAGCGTATTTATCCTTGTTCTTTTACAGATCCGTCACTGTTATCAGGATCTTCTTCCTTCTGCGGCATTATATCCGTTTTCTTTTCTTCTATTTGTGACGCAATGCATTTTTCAATCTTCACAGCCACATTTTTCTTATAACATCCCATTTGTCCTGTAAACCAAGGCTGACGTCCTACAAAAAGTCTGACCGGACTGTCTTTTGGCTTTCCAAGATCGATCACATCTCCTACCTGGATCTGATAAAGTCCTTTCAGATCCAGCTGTACCGTGCCAAGCTGTCCTGTAATAGGCAGTTTGGAGTAACGGATATTATCCATGATCTTCTCTTTATTATCCTGATAAGAAAATCCTCTTGCCAGGTGCTTGCGGTTGTCAATACTGTGAAAGATCACCGTAAGAAGATTGCCCGGAAGGCAGATCTTTACTTTTTCCTGTGCCTGTCCAGATATGTCCACATTTAAAATGATAATGGCTACTGTTTCATCCAGACCTACATCCTGGACCATGGTTGGATTTTCTTCTACATGTTCTACGGAAAAAACAATGCTCACATAATTCGAAAATCCATCCTTTAAGGCACCTGTCATATATTCTACAATCCGCTTGTACAAAGCACGTTCCACGTCGGAATACCGGTAATCATCCTCTACTGCTACAACATCTTCGCCCCCCAGCATATGGTTGATCAGTGTAATCACCATACCCGGAGTTACAAACAGCATCAGTGGAACACTCATTTTTTCTTCTCCTGCTATTGATGCGTCTATCATTGTCATGCAGTCGTTTTCGTGAAGGGCATTTACGTATTCGTAATACCTTCTTTCCTGTACATCCAGCACCGTTATGTCCGTCATCACGCGGAAAATACCGTTGATCTGGGAAGTAAGAATACGTGCATAATTCTCAAATACACTCCTGAGGATCTTCATTTTTTCTTTTGTGAATTTCCTCGGGCTGAAAAAGTCGTATTTAATATAGTTCTTTTCTTCTGGTGACAGAGGCTGTACAGATTCTGTTTTCTTTTCCTGTGCTGGTGCATCCGCACTCATGGATTTTAAAAGTGCATCTATCTGGCTTTGTGATAAAACATCTGCCATTCTTCCTGACCTCTCTTATTCACTGGTATTTTGCATTTCCTCCACAGACCCTGCATCTTCTGCACCTGCATCTGCTGCACCGGTATCTACCGGTGCCTCTGTATCTGCCGGTACGGTTTCACCACCCTGGGAAGAGCTTTGTGACTCTCCTACTGTTACTACTGTAGTATTCGCATATTCACCGCTCTTAAACTCTTTATAATACTCATTCAGGTCTCTTTCTTTTGCCCCATTATCTAAAAGCAAAAATTCAATCCTGCGGTTTTTTATCCTTCCTTCTTCTGTGGAATTATCTGCTATAGGGCGATATTCACCATAACTTATATCCACCAGCTTCTCCGGCTTTATTACATTCTGCTGCTGAAGATAAATACATACTTCTGCAGATCTCATCGCCGAAAGGATACGGTCTTTTCGTATAATCTGTGGATTGATCTGTGAATTATCTGTTACTTTCGCAGTGTGGGACATGATATTAACCTGTTCAATCCCACCTGCTGCAGGAGCTATGGCTTTTGCAAATGTATAGAGGACTGCCTGTCCTTCCCGTGTAAGCACGGAGCTGTCTGCACCGAAAAACACATTATTTGCAAAAGAAACATAAGTATAATCATCTCCCCTGATGACCGTAGCCTCCTTTACACCCGCCTGATTCAGGCTTTCAGCGATCGTAAGATACAGCTTGTTTACATCTTCTGCCTGAAGAGCTTCCTGGGCAATCTCCTGGCCGATCTCCTGGCCTTTGCTATCCACCTCTGGGGTATCTGACATCTGGGAATTAATGGTAATATTCTCTGATCCCTGGTTCTGTATGCTTGGGATGCTTTTCACAAAAATAGTCCATTTCTGTGCGTCCAGGTTAGACATGGAATACAGCATGATAAAAAATGTAAGCAGCAATGTTACCATGTCTCCATAAGTATCCATCCAGTTGCCGCCGCTGTCTGTGGGGCGATTTTTCTTACTCATTTATCTTCCTGTTCCTTCCCCTGAAAATCTCCAGCTTCTGCTTTTGCAAGGATCTTCCGCTGCTGTGACTGTTTAATCGATGCAAGAAGATGTTCCCTCAGGTATTTTGGATTTTCTCCTGCCTGTATGGCAATGATCCCTTCAATGATAGTAGAACAATACAGTTCTTCCTCATCCTGACGGATCCTCAGTTTCTTTGCGATCGGATTAAAAATAACATTTGCAAGAATACAGCCGTAAAAGGTTGTGATCAATGCTACTGACATGTCACTGCCGATAGTAGATGAACCGCCTGCATCCATATTCATTCCCTTCAGCATGTTGATCAAACCGATCAGGGTACCTATCATACCAAAGGACGGTGCATAAGATGCAGCTTTTTCATAAAGACCTGCCGCCTGGTCGTGACGGATCATCATATTATCCAGTTCTCTTTCCAGAACCAGCCTTACTTTGTCCGGATCGTTTGCATCTACGATCATCAGGACACTCTGCTTAAAGAAAGTATCCTTGATCTCCGCCGCTTTATCCTCCAACGCCAGAAGGCCGCTCTGCCTTGCTATGGTTCCCAGATCTACAAGCTGTTCGATCAATTTAGGGATATTATAGCGGTTTCCCCTTATAAGTACTGCAAAATGCTTTGGGATATCCTTTAATATCCCTAATGGATAGCTGGACAAAGTTGCTGACAGAGCCCCACCAATTACAATGACCATACTGGGGATATCAATAAAGTTACCAATCTTAGCAAAACCGATTCCGTTTACAATTAAAGCAAAACCCAGGATTATACCTAGTAATGTTGTAGGATCCACCTGCTTTTCCTCCTAAATCTGCATCTCTTTTTTTATGCTGACACATCTTTGAAAGAACCCGGCCACCTGATCTTTGATATTTTCTACACTGTCTTTTACCAGATAGTAATCTCCATTCATCATACGGATCTTTGTTTCCGGGATCTGTTCGATCAATTCAACCTGAAGCCAGTTCAGATATAAAATTTCTCCGTTAAGTCGTTCTACACAGATCATATTCCTTACCGCTTCATGTTGATCAGATCAGACAGGATCTCATCACTGACTGTGATGATCTTTGAATTGGCCTGAAAGCCTCTCTGTGTTGTGATCATATCAGAAAATTCCTTTGCAAGATCCACATTGGAAGCCTCCAGATATCCGGTCATTAAAGAAGAGGTGCTTCCTCCTGGGATCGTAGCGGAAGCATTACCACTGTTATCGCTTTCTGCTGCCCCATAGTAAAAAGAACCCTTTTTGCTTAAGCCCTCCGGATTCTGGAAGGTGGCAATGGCAACCTTACCGATGCTGACGGTTTTTCCATCCTTATCCGGATCCGTTGACTTTACTGTACCTGAAATCTCTCCCAGACTGTTGATCTTTACATTTGTCAGCTGCAGCGGAGCATCACCAAAATCATTGCCTGTTACATCACTAGGAACCTTGATGGCTACAAGATCTCCATCAAATCTCGTTGGCTTATCTACCTCATCCGGACGGAAACCATAAACAAAATTTCCGTTGGCATCTGTAAGATATCCGTTTCCGTCAATATTGAACTGACCAACTCTGGTATAATCAAAGTCCGTTTTCTTCATATCCGCTACTGTAACCGTTTCTGTGCTCTTTGGGAATGTAATAAAGAAGCCTTCTCCGTCTACACTTGCATTAAGACCACCTACATAGGTTGGTGTAGAGGCACTCATATCCGTACTGATGGAACCCATCATGGAACCATATCCATACTGGGCTGCATTTACACCACCGGCATTCTCGCTTCCCTTTGTGGAGGTGGTGGAAGTCTGGTACATCGCCTCTTTAAAGCTGTAGCTCTGGGACTTAAAACCAAATGTATTTACGTTTGCAATATTGTTGCCGATGACGTCCAGTTTGTTCTGATGCGCCCTAAGACCTGATACTGCTGAATCCATTGCTCTTAACATATTCTTTTGCTCCTTTTTACATTTCTTCTGTTTCTGTATCTTCAGATCCTCTGTCTTTCAGATCTGCATTTGCTAACTGTTCTGTGATCTTATCTGTTTTTTCAGATCCTCTGTCAGGATCTTTTTCATCTGCTTTCTCTGGAAGCTTTCCTACTCCCAGGACACTGGACATCTTATAGCTGGTATCATCACCTTCCAGACGTACCACCGGATCTCCCTGGGTAAAATCAACAGAAATTACCTTCCCATATTTCACGCCATTTGCTGCCCCGGTATCAGGATCCGTAACCGCCACAGTTACCTCCTGACCGATCAGGCTGCCTGCATATGTCTGAGTTGTAACAGCAGCTGATGTATTTAATGACTCTGTCATGGCAGTAAGTGACTGGACCATTGCCATATTTGTCATCTGGGACATCATTTCGCTGTTATCCATAGGGCTTGTCATATCCTGATTGGAAAGCTGTGCTGCTAACAGCTTGATAAAGCTGTTTACATCCATCGTGTTCTTGCTGTTGGATCCGGCACTGTAAACACCTGCCTGATACGGGTTTGCAGTGCTGCTGACTGTTATTTGATCTGCCATATCACTTTAATCCTCCTTCTAGGTCAGTCCCAGCCTTAGCTGTTGGGCAAAGCTGTCATCCTGCTTCTGGCGCTGCTCTTTTTGATCCTGCCTGCCGTTTCTGCCATGACCGGTATCCTGATCCATGTTTTGCCTGTTTTCAGTCTGTTCCGGTGTGTAAATAACAGTAGGAGTTCCTGTTTTTTCTTCCAGGATCTGTGCCAGATGCCCTGCTTCTTTGCTTAATATCTCCAGTGTTTTTGCACTGGTTGAAAAAATAGTGACCTCTGTTTTTCCTTTTTCATACTCCAGCCGGATAGTCAGCTTTCCAAGCCTTTCCGGCTCCAGGGAAAGCTCCAGCTTTCCTTTTTTTTCACTGATCTTTGTATCCAGGTAGTTTCCCAGATCCTCTGTCAATGTATCCTGGGCTGTTGGCAGCCGGTCTGCCGGTCCTGTATCAACAGCAGCTGGTTTTGCTGCTGTGCCAGCTGAACTTTCAACAGTTCCTGTATAACCGGGCGATGCCAGGGCTGTCATTTCCTTTCCGGAAATATGTTCCTTCTGGTCTGGTATTTCTTCTTCCCGGTTCATTTTGGCAGTTTGCTTTGACTGCCCGGCTTCTTCTGCCTCTCCTGATTTTTCTTTCTCTCCAGTCTGGTCCGATCTGTTCCGGAGCTTTAAGTCATCTGCATGGACAGCTGTTTCTGTGTGGGGGGATTCTGTGTGGGGGGATTCTGTCTGCTGTATGGTACTGACCGCTGCCGTCTGGTCCTCCATTCCTGTTTCCACCGTTGTCTGTACAGCCAGATCTTGTATTCCATTTATTTCATTGTTGTAAACAGCAGGCGTTTTACTATTTTCTGCTGTTATCTGTACAAAGGTCCTGTAACAGGCTTCAGAAACATAGGCAGCTGCCAGTTCCTGCTCCTGCTCTTTTTCTCCATCCTGGCTGTTCTTTCCGTCCTGTATGTCCGTTACTTTTATTTCTGCTTTTATTTCATCTGTTTTTACGTTTTCTCCGGACTGCCTGCCATTAACCTGTTTTTCATTTCCCCTGTTTTTGGTTTCTTCTGGCTGTGTTTCTTTATTTTTTGTTTCCCCTGTTTCTGCTTTTTTTGTTTCGTCATTCTGGGCTGCTTTTTTCTGGTATTTTGTCAGCATCGATGCAAAATCTGACCCATTCTCCACTTTTTCTTCTGAGTTCGTACCTGACTTCACAGAATATCCTGTTTTTATCTGACCGGTATTTTCAATCCTGCTCAACCTAGATTACCTCCCTGTTTTGAGAATATCTGGCTGTTCTTGAAGCAAATTCTTCTATAAACAGCTCCTGTGCCTTTTTAGCAGCTTTTTCATACTCACTCTGCCGCCTGTCCTTTAACTTTTCATAACGGGACGTATCTATCTTTGCAGCGATCACCTGTACTTTTTTCTTTTCTTCTTGCTGCTGTAAAAGCTTTAACTGTTCCTGTTTTTTCCGGATCTGATCTTCCATTTCACTGATATACATACCATAAAGACAAATATCTTTTATCTGTACATCCTGTTTTTTCAAATCATCCATCTTATTCTGGGCAGATACCAGCTTGTTCTCCAGTTCCTGTATCTCTGCTTCTTTTTTCCGGATCTGTGCCAGAAGTGTACCATGTTCTGCCTTAATGCTGTCCAGAATCTGTTCCTTATAATGAAGTACATTTTCAAGACTGTATTTAAATCTCTTCATCTTAAGTATCATCTCCTATAACTGCTAACCCACGATTTTTTCCATTCTCCTTATGCTTTCCTCATAAGGGATATTTTCATTTGTTTCCTGTTCCAGAAATTTATTCATATCACCTATGCGGTCAACTGCTTCATCCAGAGCACTGTTTGCACCTTTTTTGTAAGCGCCAATGGAGATCAGGTCTGCATTTTTCTGATAAAGACTTAACATGTTCCTGAACCTTGAAGCTGCTTTCCTGTGTTCTTCCCCGGCTATATCATTCATAAGACGTGAAATACTTGCACTGATATCAATAGCCGGAAAATGGTTTGCATTAGCCAGCTGCCTGCTTAAAACAATATGACCGCATAGGTGACCTCTGACTGTATCAGCCACCGGCTCATTGGTATCGTCTCCCTCCACCAGTACCGTATAAATCCCGGTAATGGAACCTTTTGCAAAATTCCCGCTTCTTTCCAGAAGCCTTGGAAATTCTGCATAAATAGAAGGTGTATAACCTCTGGCTATAGGCGGTTCTCCAATAGCAAGACCGATCTCCCTCTGTGCCATGGCATATCTGGTAAGAGAATCCATCATCAGCAGCACATCTGCTCCCTGATCCCTGAAATATTCAGCGATCGTTGTTGCAACCAAGGGACATTTCATACGCAGCATTGCCGGCTGGTCTGATGTGGCTACAATAAGGACAGAACGTTTCATGCCCTCTTCTCCCAGATCCTTTTTAACAAATTCCAGAACCTCCCTGCCTCGCTCTCCTACCAGGGCGATCACATTGATATCTGTTTTTACATTCCGGGCGATCATTCCCATCAATGTACTTTTTCCAACACCGGAGCCTGCAAAAATCCCCATTCTCTGACCTTTTCCAATGGTATTTAAACCATCAATGGCCTTAATCCCAAATTCCAGATGTTCCCTGATAGGAGGACGGTTAAGAGGGTTGATATAGGCACTGTCTACTGTATAAAGCTTCCCTGGGGGAAACTCTCCTTTTTCGTCAATGGGATGCCCCAGCGCGTTGATGATACGGCCTTTCAGGAAGTCTCCCACCGGTATCTGCAAACGGCATCCGGTATTGCGGACAAAACTTCCCGCTGTGATCCCGCTGATATTTTCATAGGTCATCAGCTGTATTTTGCCATTTTTGAATCCTACCACTTCCGCAGGAACCTGACAGTTCTCAGCTTCATTGTAGATCATAACAATATCACCAATACCGGATCTGCCTCCGGAAGCTTCCATTGACATTCCCACTACATTTTCAATTTTTCCAATGCGGTCTGCTGTTTCTGCCTGCTGTATTAACTTCAGGAGATTTTCATACATGGTTTTCACCTCTGTGTACTTTATGTATCCATAAAATCTTTATGTATTGGCGTTGTCTACAAGTCTGTGTATATTTTCAAGCTGGGTATCTACACTCATATCTATAATCCCGTCCGGCATTTCGATGATACAGCTTCCGCATTTTCCGTCCTCCATTACTATAAATTTGACGTTGTCAGAGAGCCGTGACAGTTTCTCTGCCAGATGTCCATCTGCCTGAACCATGGTCTCATAGTCTTCTTTTTCCATATAGATCTTGACCCAGTCCATTTTCTGCAGTTTTTCTGTTTCAGCTTCTATCATCCTGCTTATAACAGAACCGCTGGATCTCAGGCTGATATGGATCACTTTTTCAGCCACTGCCACAGCAATATCTTTTAATTCTTCCAGATATTCTCTGAGGCATTTTTCTTTTTCTTTGTTGATCTCTATTAAGGCTTTTTCCAGGCTTTCTTTAAAAAACCGCTGATTTTCACGATGTTTCGCCTCATTTTCCTTTTCTGCCCTAATCAGTCCCTCTTCATAGCCTTTTTGTCTGCCTTCTTCAAATCCTTTCATCTGGGCTTCCTCAGAGATCTGTTCTGCCTTTTCCTTTGCTTCCTGTTCAATGGCTGCCGCTTCTTTCCGGGCTTCTTCTAATATTTTTTCTTTTTCCCTGAGCACCAGCTCTATTTGTTCCTGACTGCATTCCGGACCATTGTATGTATCATTGTCCGCATTTAAAGAAGCTTCCGTTTCTTTTTTATTCTGCTTTTCTGTTTCTAGTTTCTGTGCATCCGGTGCCGTAAATACCTGTAAGGGAAGCTTCCGGACTCTGGCTTTATTTTCAAAGCCTGTATCCTGATCAGACAACAATGTTATCGTCATCTCCTCCCTTATTGATTATTACTTCTCCTGCATCTTCCAGTTTACGGATCAGATTAACAATACGCTGCTGTGCCTCTTCCACTTCCTTAAGCCTTACATTGGTAGTGATCTCCAGGTCTCCCTTGACTGTTTCTGCCATACGCTTGGACATATTTGCAAAGAATACGTTCTTCATATCCTCTGATGCAGTCTTTAATGCATATACAATATCCTTGGAATCGCAATCCCTGATAAAACGCTGTACAGATCTTGGATCCATATCGATGATATTCTCGAACATGAACATCTTGTCCCTGATGCTTTTTGACAGTTCCGGATTATCTTTATCCATTTCATCAAAGATCTGTTTCTCGTTTCCTCGGTCAACATGGTTCATCACATCTGCCACATAATCAATACCGCCCAGGTTCATATTATCCTCACTGGTAATGATCGTAGCGAATTTCCTCTTCATTTCCTCTTCCACAATAGCTATTGCCTCAGGAGATACACGGCTCATATTTGCCATGCCTTCCAGTACCGGTATCCTTTTTTCATTTGGAAGCTGTTCCAGTATCTGGGCCGCCTGCTGAGGATCCATATAAGCCATGATCAGAGCGATCACCTGGGGCCGCTCATGCTGGAGCAGGGCAAGAAGGGATTTGGGATCTCCCTTTGTAAAAAAGTTAAATGGCTTGGACTGGAGAGTCTTGGATACTTTTTCCAGAAGATTTCTGGCTGTGGTTTCTCCAAAAGCTTTTTCCAGTACACTTCTGGCATAATCCAGACCTCCATCTGTCATCATCTTGTGGGTAAGGCACATTTTATAAAACTCATCTAATGCATTCTCCACCTGGGCATTATTTGTTTTTCCAAGCTTTGCTACCTCATAAGTCAGGTCTTCGATTTCCTGTTCACTGAGATATTTATAAATCTGGGAAGCGCGGTCTGCTCCTAAAGACACAACTACCACTGCTGCTTTCGCCCGCGCATCCATTTTATCCAGTTCGGATCCCCCGGTAATATCTGTTATCTTACTTCCCTCTATTTCTGCCATCGTTTCCTCCACCAGTAAGCAGCCAATTCTGGATCAGTTTTGCTGCGATCTGCGGATTTTCATCCACAAAGGAACCGATCTCCTGTTTTAATTTCAGACTGTGCTGCATTTTCAGATTTAAAATTTCTTCATTTTTCTTAAGTTCATCGTCCTGTCCCTGAAGCGCCGACTGTTCCTCTTCAGTTAACAAGGATATATTCCCATCATTTTTAGTTTTATTGTCGGCGGCAATGGCATTTTGAGAATTTTCAGTAATCGCACCTCCATCCGGTATCTGTTCCAACAGTGCCTGTCTTTCTTCTTCTGACGCTTTCAAATGCTGCCTGCTGAGTATCAGCAAAGCAATCAGCAATACCAGAAGCAGCCCACCTGCCCCTATGGCGATCAAAAGAGGCAATGGAAGCTTTGCTTTCTGTGCCGGTGCTGTTACCGGCACTGCATCTGTGTTTTTACTGGCTGCTGAAAGGGCTCTTATAACCGTGATCTTTGAAGGAGCGTCCTCCTGGGTAATACCTGCTGAATTAGCTACAAGACTGACCAGATCTGCGTCTGCAATAGATGTATCATCTGTATCAATAGTAACGCCTACTGTTGTATTTTCCAGAACACCAGGATCGATCTGACGCTGTTCTTTTGTGGAATTATACAGCCACTCTCTTATTGCGCTGTTGTTGGAATATGTATCTGAACCTGCCTGTGTGCCTGTCTGGCCCGTATAACGGGGTGTATCTGCATTAGCATCTGCGCCTGCTGCGCCTCCATTTCCCGAAGACGTACTTCCTGTATTCTCCCCTGCTGTTTCTTCTTTTTCCAGCAGTCCTGTTTTATCATTCTGGTCAACCTTATCCGGAGTGGTATACTGGACTGTTTCCTGGATCAGCTTCTGCATATTCAGTGTGCCTTTTACAGAAACTGCAACTTTTCCCTGTCCATACATTAATTCCAGGACCCGGCGCACATTTCCTGCTATACTTTTTTCTACCTGACTGGTAAGCTCTGCTACATCTTTTCCTGTACCGGCAGTATTACCTGCCTCATCTTCACCGCCGACTTCCATCATGGTAGCAGCATCAAATACAGAAACATTGGTAAAATTCATTCCCTTTACAGCTCTTGCGATCAGGTTCTTGATAGCAGCTGCCTTTGTATCTGTCAGATCCTGTCCGGGATCCATTGTCACCACAACAGAGGCTGATGCATCTGTCTGCTGTGTATCATCCAGTGCATATTTCTGGGTTCCGCCTTCTGCTATGGTCACTTTTGCATCACGTACCCCTTCAAATAATCCGATCTGGGCACCAAGACGATCCTGAAGTTCATACAATGTATATTTTTCCTTATCCTTTTCAGTGCTCATGATTCCCGCATTATTACGGTACATATCATAAGTAAAGCCGCTTTTAGGATATCCTTTGCTTAGCAATTCAGCCCTGGTCTTATCTACTGTATCTGACATTACCTGGACAGAGCCGTTTTTGTCATTGTATCTGTAATCAACACCTTCATCCTGAAGAAGACTTACAACTGCCTGGGCATCATCCGAGCTCATTCCTGTAAACAAGGTACTGTATCCTTTTTTCGTGCCTATATTCAGGACCAGAAGTCCGGCTGCCGCCAGGATAATCGTCCCCGCTGCAATGACTGCGATCATTTTTTTTGTTTTCCCTGGCATCTTCTGCCATGCTTCTTTTAGATTCTGCACTGTTCCATTCATCCTTTGCATTTCCATATATAGCAAATATTAAAAATCTACTGTTCCATTCCATGGCCAGCAGTATTAAACACTCATCTTTAAAATTTCGTTATACGCTTCCATTGCTTTATTTCTAAGAGAGATCATAACTTCCAGGCTCAGTTCTGCTTTTGCCTGGGCGATTGGAAGACTGTGGGCATCTTCTAACTGCCCCGTTGCCAGAAGATACTGTTTCTGTTCTACATCCTTCTGTGTGTCGTAAACATTTTGCACTGTATCTTCAAGCACTGACTGGAACACAGATTTTGTGCCATTTTCTGTTCCTGTTATTTTTTTATCATTCTTTTCAACAGCATCCCACCCTTTCATAGGGGTAATAAACCCATTCACCTGTTCAATCATTTTATATTTTCTCCTTAACTGTATAATTTGTATGATTTAAAAGTTTTTAGCTGCGCTGCGCAGACGTGAAAGGTCGCTACTTACAGAACTGATCATAAACTGGTATTCATAAGCTGTTCTTGCCAATTCAACCTGTTCCTGATCCATATCCACATTATTCTCATCCAGTCTGGTTGATTCATTTAAGGTTGTATGGACAGACGGTCTCATATTTTCAATCCCTCTTGCCACATTTTTCATAGAAGTCTTCTTCACAGTAAGAGCAGACCGGATCTTCTGTGCCAGTTCATTCTCAAAGGTCATATATTGTGACTTAAAGCCTGGCGTATCAACATTTGCAATGTTGTTCATAGTCAGGTTCTGTCTCATCCATAAGCTGTCCAGGGTTTTTTCTCCAAGTAATAATCCATTTCCATACAAGTCCATCATAAATGTTCATCCTCCTGTGTGGCCGATATAATTTTCTTCAAAAAATACATACCGTTAATATCCCTTGATGGAAGGGGTTACAATTTTCGTATTTTTATCATTATCTATACACTCTATATAATATATAATTCTTATGTTTTTTTCAAGTCTTATGTTTTTAGCTGCCGCCTTTTTTGTATTGGTAATTTGTCACAAAGTTTTATAGCAATTTGCATTGTCTTTTTATTATATCTATTTATTTTTTTATTTTGCCCATACAATTGTGATTTTGCATAACTCCACCGTTATTTTGCACGTTTTAGATGTTATATTTTGTCAATAAATATACTTTGTTAAGTTTTTTAATTTTGCTACTATAAATGAGCAAATTTGAAAAACGGAATTTATCAAAAAGCACTTTTGCATATTGCCGAATATCGATGTGCAAAATTTGCATGCTCCGCTTTCATCATATGCAAAAAGAGGACAACCACCCATCCTCTTTTCGCCAAGTCTATCTATTTCCTATCCTTAGAAATTCCCCGGCAGGATCTCCTTACCCGCAAGAACTTCCTCATAATCCTTCAGGTTTCTCTGCAGCAGCTCCGGCGTATTCAGACCATACGGGCACTTGCTCATGCAGTGGCCGCAGTGGAGGCAGTCCTTGATCTTCATCATCTTCGCCTGTACCTCCGGTGTGAGCTGGAGGTGGGACGGGGATCTTCTGAGAAGCAGGGACATTCTCGCGCAGGTGTTGATCTCGATCCCTGCCGGACATGGCATACAGTAGCCGCAGGCACGGCAGAAGCTTCCGAATAACTGTTTTCTGTCATTCTCGATCAGGGTGCGGATCTCGTCGTCCATCACCGGCGGATTGTCGATATAGCTTAAAAATTCGTCAAGCTCATATTCCTTCTGGACACCCCAGATCGGAAGTACGCTGTCGTACTGTGCCTGAAACGCGTAAGCGGCTCTTGAATTGTTGATCAGACCTCCGGACAATGCCTTCATGGCAATAAAGCCCATATCTGCCTTTTTGCACTTTTCCATGAGCTCCAGATCCTTCTCGCTGCAGAGATAGCAGAACGGGAACTGTAACGTCGCGTACAGACCGGAATCCACCGCCTCGTTTGCAACCGCAAGGCGATGATTCGTGATGCTGATGAACCGGATCTTTCCCTGTTCCCTTGCCTTTAAAGCAGCGTCATAGAGGCCGGATTCATCGCCCGGCTTCGGACAGACTGCCGGGTTGTGGAACTGGTATACATCGATACAGTCCGTCTTTAAAAGACGAAGGCTGGTCTCGAGATCCTTCCAGAAGCCTTCTGCCGTCGTTGCCGCTGTCTTTGTCGCCAGATAGATATGGTTTCTGACATCACTTAAGGCATATCCGATCTTTTCCTCACTGTCAGAGTATGCTCTCGCCGTATCGAAATATGTAATTCCGCCGTCATATGCCTTTCTCAAAAGCTTTGCGGCCTCTTCCTTCGTGATTCTCTGGATCGGAAGCGCGCCGAATCCATTCTTGTTCACCGTGATCCCGGTCTTTCCAAGTGTAACTGTTGTCATGAAGACTCTCCTTTCTTCCTATACGTTTGCCCGTAACCTTTTCACATATCTGTGACCTTAAGCTACGGGCATACCAAAGCTACTGTTTTCCGGCGTCCAGCATCTCCTTCAGCACTTCATCCCCGTCATCGATCCACGCGTCCTCTTCGTCCGCGTTGAGACCGAGGAATTTCGCCAGCGTTCTCTCGTCATCGCTGTTGTTCCACTCATCCACATAGTCATCGATGGCTTCAAATTCAATTTCTCCTGCCTGGTACTTTTCTTTGAATGTCATTTTCCTGCTCCTTCAGATTCTTGAGAATCGTGATCTCCTGATTATCGATGTGTTCCCGCACAGCCATCTTCGCCTCCTGGATATGGCGCAGCGTCAGTGCCTTTAAAATATGTTCATGCTCCACCATAAGGATCTGGCGCTTGTCCGCGTCCTTAATGTATTCCAGGCGGTAGCGGTACATCTGCTCTCTTAAATTGTTTAAGATCTGGACCAGCTTCTGGTTCTTCGTGCTGTTGTAGATGATCTCATGGAACTGCTCGTCAGTCTGGGCGATCTGCATCGCGTCCCCGTTCCCGATGGCTGCCTTGAAATCAACTTCCGCTTTATTTAATGATTCCAGCTCTTCCGCGGTGATTCTCTGGCATGCAAGGTCGATGGCAAGCTCCTCTAAAGAACGGCGCACCTCCAGAACATCCCGCAGGTTGCTCTCAGAGATCTTCGCAACCTCCGCGCCCTTTCTCGGTATCATGAGGACCAGGCCCTCGAGCTCCAGTTTACGGATCGCCTCACGGATCGGGGTACGGCTCACGCCAAGCCGCTCCGCAAGCTGGATCTCCATCAGGCGTTCGCCCGGCTCCAGCTCTCCTTTTAAAATTGCCTGGCGCAGGGTCTTGAACACAACATCCCGTAATGGCAGATATTCATCCATATTTACTTCAAAATGATTCGTCATCGTGTCTCTCTCCTCTATCTGGCTTTCTTCCGGTTGTAGAATTCAGTCAGGTACACCTGACGGGTCAGACGTCCGCCGTCCGCTTCCCTGAGGGCCTGACAGGCCTTTTCTGCCAGTTCCCTGTCCTTGTATATACCGAATACCGTCGGCCCGCTGCCGCTCATCAGGGAGCCGCAGGCGCCGTTCTCCACCATTATTTCCTTGATTTCCGCGATCTCCGGATGATCCGGGACCGTCACGGTCTCCAGGACATTTCCAAGACGTTCGATCACACCATCCAGGTCACCATTTTTGATCGCCGCCATCATACCATCGATATCCGGGTGTTCCTCCGGTGCAAGCTCATTCACGCGCAGTTTTCCGTATACCGCTTTCGTTGACACGGAGATCTGCGGCTTCGCGATCACGAGATGGCACTGCGGAGGTGCCGGGAGCTCTGTCAGGATCTCACCGATTCCTTCCGACAGGGCCGTTCCACGCATGATACAGTACGGAACATCCGCGCCGAGCTTTACACCCCGCTCCATAAGCTCTTTTTTCGTGAATCCAAGATCAAACATCCGGTTCACACCAACTAAAACGGCTGCCGCATCGGTACTGCCTCCGGCCATGCCGGCCGCAACAGGAATATATTTGCGGATCTTTATGGTCACGCCGTCCTTGATCCCCTTTTCATCGAGAAGCAGCTTCGCCGCGCGCCACGCAAGGTTTCCCTCTCCGTCCGGAACGAACGGGAGATTCGTCTCCGTCCTGATCACGCCGTCTTCGGTCCGGTCCATCTCGATCCGGTCGTACAGGTTCACGGTCTGCATGATCATGCGGACCTCGTGGTACCCATCCTCTCTCTTCCGGACCACATCCAGGCCAAGGTTGATCTTGGCATATGCTTTGAGGTCTAAATGGTCTTTCATGTTATCACCTTCTATATTTTCTACACGCGAGTCCTACCATCGGAATGCTTCGCATTCCCAGGAACAAATTTAAAGCTTCTCCTGCAGGCAGGCTTGAGCCGAACCTTTAAGCTTGTTACCCTGGTATCATCAAATTGTATTTGTGTTGTTTGTATACAATGTTTAATATACATGATTGATACACCATTTGACAAGAGAAATCTTGCGGAATTAATGACTTTTTTCCTCAATAAACCTTTATTCCGTCCGCACGAATCCCAGGCTTTCCGCGACCTTCTTTGACACGATGTTTTCCTTCCCGATCCTGACGATAAACTGGACAGTTCCAAACTCTTCCTCAGCGTATTCGATCGCCGCCCGGCATGCCTCTTTCGCGTATCCTTTTTTCCGGTATTCCGGGAAAATATGGTAGCCCAGCTCCAGCGTGTCATCAAGGATATTCTCATCATCCAGGGACAGGACATAATAATCCACATCCCCGATGCCGTCATCCTGCGGGATCCGGAACCCCACAACACCTGTGAGATTTCCGCTCTTCTTTTCCTCGACCGCCCAGAATCCAAACTCAAACACCTCATAATGGTGCTTTGTGTAACCGGCTACCTTCTCCACCGTATCCAGGTCGGCATCCACATGGTTCTCCACGATCTCCTCATAATCGCCTTCCGCGATCTCCCGGATCTTAAGCCGCTCCGTCTCGCAGATCGCCCACGGCAGCCCAAGGTGCCTTCTCGCGATCCGCCCCAAAAACTCTTCGTCCGCATCCTCCACATCCGCGATCAATGTGTCCGCCGCGCACCACTCATTCCCCTGTGTGTCTTCTCTCCATAAGCCAACAATGGCCCTCCCGGCAGCCTTTGCCGCCAGGAGAGCCTCGTTTTCATCGGAGAGCAGGACAGGAATTTTCTCACCGTCTACAACTGCATAACGGGTCTCCTGCATAGCACGTCTCCTTTTTTATATTTGCGGCAGTTGTTCCTGCTCCGCCTGCACACCTGCCGAATCTCCTCCGGCAGCTTCTTCCGAATGCATGACAGCTCAAAAACAGTACTCTTCCATGTCTGGAATCCAACTGCCATTTTTATCGGCACTTCTCCGGTTCCGGATACTCTACGCCGAAGGTCTCTGCTGTGATAGATTTGATCTTCTGCTCCTTCATCGGACGGTCGCTGTAATCGGTGCGGACCTCAGCGATCTTGTTGACGATGTCCATACCGTCGATGACCTGACCAAACGCTGCGTACTCACCATTTAAGTATGGAGCGTCCTTGTGCATGATGAAGAACTGGGAGCCTGCGGAGTTCGGGTTCATTGCACGGGCCATGGAGAGAACGCCCTCGGTATGCGCCAGATCGTTCTGGAAGCCGTTGTGGGAGAACTCGCCCTTGATGCAGTATCCCGGGCCGCCCATTCCGTTGCCGTCCGGGCATCCGCCCTGGATCATGAATCCCTTGATCACGCGGTGGAAGATCAGTCCATTATAGAATCCCTTATTTACAAGACTTAAAAAGTTGTTTACCGTATTCGGAGCAACGTCCGGGTAAAGCTCAGCTTTGATGATATCGCCGTTTGTCATTTCGATGGTAATGACCGGATTTTTCTTTTCTGCCATTGTCTTTCTCCTTTTTAACTGTGGGCTTTTACCGCCTGAACAGTAATTTATGCGGCTGCTAAGATACTGGACAGCCACTTGGTCGTATCCTATATTATACAGGGCATGGTCCCGGATGTCCACTGTTTTCCGGTCCATGCCCTGTGAAATAGTTACAGTTCAGTCATTACATCTTCTTGTTTTCATATTCATGAAAACAAGAAGCTTGGTGGTTCCACCATATGCTGATTTGGATGAAAAAGTGCTTATGCAAGCAAGCTTGCAACACACTTTCTCATTCAAACCAGCGCATGGCTGAACTGTAACGTGAAATACCTAGTCTCCCATGGAGAACACGATCTTAATATTCGCGCTGACTTCCATCTCTCCCGGCATCACGTTCATATCTGCCGCGGTGTCCTCTGCCCCGGCTGCCGCCATTACAGCGCTTTCCTTTTTCAGGTTCACGCCGCCGTCCACATATCTGCCGTACTGGCTGTCCGAATACTCTTCAATACTCACCACATATCCGAGTGTCCGTCCGCTGGCCTCCGCAAGTGCCTCCGCCTTCGTCCGGGCAAGATCAACTGCTTTCTTTAACGCCTCCGCATACGCGTCATCATATCCGCTGGAATAGTAAGACACGGAATAGATCTCATTCGCCCCGTTTCCGACGCCGTTGGAGAGCAGCGTGCCGACCTGGTCCACCGCAACATCGGAGACGGTCACCTCGGTCTGCATCTCGTATCCGATGAGCTTCCTCGTGTTGCTGCTCCAGTCATACCGCGGGTTCAGGTAATATCCGGAGGTCGTGATGGACTTTTCATCGATCCCCTGTCCTTTCAGGTATTCGGTCAGGGAATTTAAGCTCTCCGTATTCTTCTGCTGGCACTCATCTGCAGCCTTCGCCTCAGATCTCACCGCAAACACGATCTTCGCCATATCCGGCACGATCTTCACCGTCTCGCTGCTGTCCATGGTGATCTTTCCGTCCGAGCTGTCTCCCACATTTTCGACCTTCACGGTATCCGGCACAGACACCGTCGTGCTGCATCCCGCAAGAGAAACTGCCATTATCATCGCCAAACCTGCCGCCGCCAATGTTCTTTTCTTCATACTGGATTCCTCCTTATCCCTGAATGGTATGGTTTCACACTCCAAAACATGCCTGCAGATATGCGTATTTCCTGCGTTGACTGTGAACCATACGAAAACACGTCTTTTATATTAAGGAGTATAACAGAAAAACATTGCGGCGTTTTATCTTTTCTCTTACTTTTTTAGGACATTTTCCTGTAGAAAAATGGCATCCGATAAGCGATCTTTCCTTCTGTTCTATTGAAGCGATATCCGCATACTGCTGACCGATTTCACCATATTTATACACAGCCTTATGCCGTTATTTTCGAAAACAATGTCAACAAAATCTGGAACAATGTCAATCATATTTGATATTGTTCTTTTGTACTGTGCCTTTTCATTATTCTTTTAAGCTTGGTCTTCTATCAACGTATGCAGGATCTCCGGCAGCTCCACAAGCAGGCTCTTCCGATTTACCCTCTCCGTTCTCCTGTGTATGTCTTTTCCCCACGGACCCATGAGGAGGGATGTTCAGTTTTCCGATCTCATTGAAATCTACCTGATATCCGCCGCCCCAGAGCGGGGTCTCCCCGGCGTAGCCGGAAAAGTCCATATCCCCGCAGGTGCCGCAGTAGCTGAGGTCGGAGATTCCTGTAAAGTAGTGGACTTTCTTTACCATGCATCCGGCTGCCTCAGACGCTTTCTTGATCTTTCTGAACTGCCAGCTTCCGGCGCCCTCTTTTCCGGTCATCTGATCGCTGTGGTATGCCGGGTAGAGCGGCGGGGCGAAGCCGATGACCATCACCGGCTCTGTGAGTCCGGACCAGTCCAGGACCTCTGTCATCATGTCGATGGTGGCCTGGGGATAATTTGTCTCTCCGCTGCGGATCCGCGCTTCTGTGCGGTCCTTTAGCCCCTCCAGGAAATCCTCAAAGCCATCCGCATTTTTCTTGCGGCATTGTTCGGAGAGTTCCTCGAAGGAGAGGACATTAAACTTCTGCGGAACGACATCATTCGTTTTTTCACATTCTCCAACATTGTCCGCATATTCTTCCGATACCGGATCTGCATGATCCACACTTTCTGCATTTGCCGCCTGCGGCTTTGCAGTCTTTACGCACTTTTTCTTTCCCTGCATCGCCCTGCCGGAAAGCTTCTCCTCCAGCCTTCTCCTCTCTGCATCCATCTTCTCAATGTACTCCGCAAACGCCTCAGACCCAAGCTCCCGCATTTTCTCCAGGATCTCCCCCGGACCGGACCGGAAACTCAGCACACTCAGATATCCCGCCGCTCTCGCCGGAACCGACACGTCGTATTCCTTCTTGAGATCCTTGAAATTCAGCCATGTCGGCGGCATGCACACCTCGCCGTCAAAGACTTCCGCAAACTCCTCCGAGAGCTCCGTCTTCTCAAACATGCGTCCCAGGACACCCACCGCATTGAGTCCGTCAAAGCACCGGCTCACATGGGCGGTACGCCCCTGGACCAGCACCACCGGCATGCACTTTCCGACGGATCCCAGGAATACCTCCTGTCCATTTTCATCGCGGCTCATGGGCTCCAGATCGATCAGGAGTTCATAGGAGAGTTTTTCCTGTTCCCGGAGCTCTGCGAGAAATCCTGCTCACCATACGCTTTTTCAAGCTGAAAACAAGTGCCGGACACGGCGCTCATAAACGCGAAATGGAATTTATCATGGATCCTTTTCGAAAAAAAGACATGAAAAAAAGCACCCCGCCGAGTGCTTTTCTTCGACAAAATAATTATTTGAAAAAGGGAGGAGAGCTGATAATCACTTATCAGCTCGAGTATTATGAAAAAAATCTTATAAGCAGCATCTATATCAGATGTCTCTCTGTTTATGGTTATATGATATCCATAAAACATGAAGAAATCGTGTGAATTGTGTAAAAGAATTTTGAAGACTTTTTGAACAAGATATGAACACGAAAAAGGGCAATTGTTCCCATCCCAACAGCATCATTTTCATCATCCCACCGAGAACAGAACGCACCCTTTTCCGCCTTCTTCCAACCTGATCCTTTCTTTCCTTATTGAGGAAGTGCTGTTTTTATGCTATGATAGGAACAGGAAAACACCCATGACAGGAATGGCTGCTTCTCTTTTCATTGCCCGGCTTGCCCGGAGTACATAGGAAAGGAGGCGGTGCCGATGACAGCATACGAAATTTTATCCGTTGTGATTGGGATAATCGGATTACTTATCTCATTTGGCGGTTTGCTCATCGCATTACTTTCCTTTCTCGATAAGAGAAACAAAAGAAAGTAAAAAGCCCACCCTGTCGGCCAACAGGATGGGCGGTGTCCGTTAGGACATTAGCTCACAACTGAAGCATCCACTTTTTGGAGTGGGTGTTTTCTTTTCTCTTTTATTATAGACAATTCTCTATGCGATTTCAAGTGATTTCCTTATAAATTCTCAGATTTTCCTCAGTTTCAGCGAGATTCAGGCAGCTTATCCTCAAAATTGCAAAATATCCCGGCTATCCGCGTTAGAAAATCTGATTTATAATAATATCAACGACTGAATTATTCCTGATTGTTTTGTTCCCATCCCAACAGCATCATTTTCATCATCCCACCGAGAACAGAACGCACCCTTTTCCGCTTTTTTCTCTCTTTCTTTTCAACCAGAAGAAAAGAGAAACTGAAACGAAGCAGAAAAGTCTTTTTTTCGTCGTTCCTGATTTTCAAAAGAAAAAAGGAAAGAAGCCTGAAAACTATTGTAAATAAAGGAAAAAAGAAGGAAAGGCCAAAAGAAGAGGAAGGCGGAAAGCCTTCCAGGAAAGAAGAAGGAAAATATAAGAATTTCAAGGGAGAATCAGCCCCGGCCAAAATGACGATTTTGGACGGGACTTCGATAGCAATTTTGCACCGCCGCAGGCCGTATCGCACACCCCTCTCCGGCGTGAGGCAGCAGCTATGGATCCCGCTTTTCCCCCGGCGCATAGATCTCCCCCGCCAGCAGCACCAGCGCCGCCAGGTTCGGCACCGCCATCAGTCCATTAAAGATGTCCGAGACCTCCCACACCGTCTCCATCGCCCCGAGACACCCGAGAAACGCCGCCAGAAGATATCCCACCGCATAGACTGCCGGGATCTTTCCCGAGATCTTCCCGCCAAGATACTCCGCCGCCTGCCGCCCCATATAGTACCATGCGATGATCGTGGTGCTGCTGGACAGCCCCGCGCAGCCCGCCACCGCATCCCCGCCGGGACTCCCAAGCGCTGTAAAAAAGCAGAGACTTGTGAGCGATGCTCCGTTCTCCGCCCCGAACTCTGAGGCCGTCCCGCTGCCCGCCACGCAGAGGATCACAAGCGCCGTCAGCGTACAGCTCACGATGGTATCAAAAAATACCTCAAAGATCGCCCACTGCCCCTGAAGCTCCTCCGATGCCATCTCCGCGCTCCCGTTTAACACTGCA